>MDTG01136933.1_pt1 | contig 287864 bp, 252 predicted proteins | sample 811421 | NCBI WGS metagenome assembly MDTG01 (sample SAMN05326645, study PRJNA326480) | marine metagenome | isolation source: seawater | place: Pacific Ocean: South East | collected 2011
AACGATGCACCGACGATTAGCGGTTCACCAGCGACAACTGTGGCACAAGACACTGCCTACAACTTTGTACCCACCGCAGCCGATGTGGATGCGGATACCACGCTGACTTTTAGCATCACCAATAAACCAAGCTGGGCAATGTTTAACAGTGCTACTGGCGCCTTAACCGGTACGCCGGCTAACAGTGATGTGGGCGTGACAAACGGTATTGTCATTAGCGTGTCAGATGGCAGCTTAAGTGCGGCATTATCAGCCTTTAACTTAAGCGTCACCAACACTAACGATGCCCCTACCATTAGTGGCACACCCGCGACCACTATCGCACAGGATACGGCTTATAGCTTTGTGCCAATGGCAGCGGATGTGGATGCGGATACCACGCTGACCTTTAGCATTGTCAGCAAACCGAGTTGGGCCAGCTTTAACACAACGACCGGTGCGTTAACCGGTACCCCAACTAATGATGATATTGGGGTGACCAATGCGATTGTGATCAGTGTCACGGATGGCAGTTTAAGTGCAGCATTACCGGCGTTTAACTTAACGGTAAGCAACACCAACGATGCGCCAACGATTAGCGGTTTACCAGCGACAACTGTGGCACAAGATGCTGCCTACAACTTTGTACCAACCGCAGCCGATGTGGATGCTGATACCACATTAACATTTAGCATCACCAATAAACCAAGCTGGGCAATGTTTAACAGTGCTACTGGCGCCTTAACCGGTACGCCGGCTAACAGCGATGTTGGTGTGACCAATGCGATTGTGATTAGCGTATCCGATGGCAGTTTAAGTGCGGTATTACCAGCCTTTAACCTGAGCGTGACTAACACTAATGATGCGCCTACCATCAGCGGCACTCCTGCGACTTCTATTGACGAAGCTGCGGCTTATGTATTTGAGCCAACCGCCGAGGATATCGACCCTGATACCACGTTGACGTTCAGTATTACCAATAAACCAAGCTGGGCGACGTTTAGCACCTCAACCGGTGCCTTAACGGGTACGCCGGATAAAGAACATGTGGGTGAAACTACCGGTATTGTGATTAGCGTATCCGATGGTGAATTATCAGCCAGCCTGCCCGCCTTTAAGCTTGAAGTGATAAATGTAAACGAAGCTCCGGTTGCCAATGACGATAATTACACTCTGCCTATGGCGTCCGATAGTATCTATATACTGGATGTATTACTTAACGATACGGATGCTGATGAAGATACGCTAAGTATAACGGCAGCAAGCAGCAGTGTTGGCCAGGTTACGATTGTTGATAATGCGCTTAGTTTTAAACCGGGCGATAACTTCAGCGGGCCAGCCAGCTTACAATATCGGATCAGCGATGGTGAGTTCAGTGCGTCAGCGAATGTTGAAATCGATATTACCGGTACCAACCCGCTAGCGCCAACAATCATTGTGCCACAGGATATCGACGTTAACGCTACTGGTTTATTTACCAGAGTTAATTTGGGTAATGTCATTGCCACAGATGCAGACGGTAATCGTTTAGCGGTCAGCTTGCAAAATGGCAGGCCGTTCTTTGCCCCGGGTAAACACCAGGCGTTTTGGACTGCGACGGATAGCAATGGCCTTAGCAGCACTGAATCGCAAACAGTAAGCGTTCAGCCGCTGATTTCGCTGAGTAAATCTCAACGGGTAAGTGCCGGCAGTTCCGTGACGGTTCAGGTGTTATTAAATGGTCCTGCGCCCGAGTACCCGGTGGAAATAGGCTATACCGTGAGTGGCTCTGCGCTACCGATGTCTGATCATGATCTGACGAGCGGAACCGTGCAGATTAACAGTGGTTTAGCAGCGCCGCTGCAATTCACTGTGTTTGCAGATCTAACGGATGTGGCCAGCAAAGACATTATCATAACGTTAAACGATGGCCAGAATAATGGCAGCAATGCTCAAACCCGGATTAGCATTAACCAGGATAATCTGGCGCCGGAAGTTGCGCTGCAGGCCTCACAAAATGGCCAGCGAAGCATTCAGGTAAGTAAAGCTGGCGGGCTGGTAACCGTAAGCGCAATGGTATCTGATGCCAACAGCGCAGATGATGTAAGCCTGATGTGGCGTGCAGATGAGGCATTGCAAAATACCGCAACTGCAGCGGACCAGTTCATGTTTGACCCGGCAGCGCTTGCTACCGGAGTGTATGAGCTTAACGCAACTGCAACGGATAATGGTACGCCGGCACTCAGCACGACGCGACGCATTACGCTGCTAGTGGTCAATACGCTGCCGGTATTGGGTGATGCAGATAGCAACAATAATCTAATCCCCGATAGTGAGGAAGGTGCAGGCGACAGCAATGGCAACGGCATACCGGACTATCTGGATCCGGGCCTGTCTTGTCAGGCGATGCCAGAGCGTTTAGCACAGGTAGACCGTTACCTGGCTGAAAGTGAGCCTGGCGTGTGTTTATCCAAAGGTGCAGCTGCCTTACTGACCAACACGGGTGGCATTGAGCTTGGTACCGATGTGGTGATCATGCTGGAGCCGGATATGCAGGCTACTCATACCGGCGGGTTATTCGATTTCGTTTTAACTGAATTACCTCAGCCTGGGCAGAGTAATCGGGTTGTACTACCCCAAACGCAACCGGTACCTGCTAATGCGGTTTATCGTAAATACACGGCCGCTGATGGCTGGGCTAATTTTGTAATTGACAGTAATAACCAGCTATACAGTGCTGCGGGCGAACCAGGCTATTGCCCGACGCCGGGTGCAAGTGAATGGCAAGCCGGTTTGACTGAAGGTCATTGGTGTGTGCAGTTGCAAATAGAAGATGGTGGCCCGAACGATGCTGATGCTATCGTTAATAGCGCTATTGTTGACCCGGGTGGTGTGGCGGTGCCGTTCTCAGGCAATGCCTTACCGCAAGCGGCGGCAGATAGTTTCAACCTGCAATGGAACCAAAGCCATGAGCTGGATGTATTAAGTAACGATAGTGATGCCGATAGTGACGCCCTTAGCCTTACCCAGGTATCGGCTAACTTTGGTCAGGTGAGTATCAGTGCTGATATGACTCAGATCATTTATACCCCGGCTACAGACTTTATTGGCAGCGACACCCTGGTTTATGGTGTTACTGATGGTAATGGTGGTACCGCAAGTGCGCAGGTTGCCATTAGTGTTTACTTTAATCAGGCACCACAAATTAGCCCGATAGCCACTGTTAACACAGATGATCGCACACCGATAACCATTAATGTGTTAGCGAATGCCAGCGATGCAGACGGTGATGCACTCAGTGTTACTGCAGCCAGTGCAGAGCAAGGCACGGTGACAGTGTCTAAGGGCATGTTGCGTTATGTGCCTAAATTTGGTTTTGACGGTAGTGATACGGTAAGTTTTGTTATTAGCGATGGCCGCGGTGGTATTGTGCAAGGTGAAGTATTAGTCTCGGTTCAAGCCTACGAGGTGATTACGGTGGTGAATAAATCCTCTGGTGGCTCAACCGGAGCCTGGAGCTTGCTGTTGTTAAGCGTGCTGTTACTGCGCCGGGTTAAAGGCGCTGCAGTGCTGTTTAACAAAGGCGCAGCCGCCATGCTGCTGGTGCTAATGAGTTCGGTGTTGCTAATGAGCGCGCCAACGGCACAGGCAGCAGGCTTGTCGCTGGAGGGCTATATCGGCCAGAGCAAAGCAAGCCAATCTGCCAGTGATATCGGGGCAGGTTTGCCGGCAGAAGCGACGTTGTTAAGCTACGACGATAGCGCTACCAGCTTTGCGCTGGGCGCTAGCTTTGCGCTGACAAATACGCTGGAAATAGAAGCGCATTATGTTGATTTGGGTGAGGCCTCGCTGAGTATTGCGGGTGATACACTCAGTGCTGAGCAGTTACATCAACAGGTATCCGATGTTGGTCCGTTACTGGCCAAAGGTATTCGCAGCGGTTTTAGCTTTACTTTATTGCAAGCCGAAGGCTGGTCAATGGCTGTGCAGGCCGGGGTATTTAGTTGGTGGAGCAATAGCAGTAGTCAGTATGGCAATACTATTATTCGCAGCAGCGATTCTGATACTGATATTTACTGGGGTGCAAGCGCAGGCTATGCGTTAACTGAGCCGCTAACATTGCAATTGCAATACACCCGCTACAACTTAAGCGGTAATAAAGCTGATAGTGTGATGCTGGGATTGAGCTATAACTTTTAGCACGGCGGCTTTTGGTTGTTATTGATGTAAATCCGAATATACTGATGAACGGGAAGTAAAGGAGTTGCGCAATTATGTACGGTTATATTGCCCGTCAGCCTATTTTCGATGCTAACAAATCAGTATGTGGCTATGAGCTATTGTTCAGGGATGGCGAAGCGAATAGCTTTCCAAATATTGATGCTGACGAAGCAACCAGTAAGTTATTACTGCAACATCACTTATTGCTGGGTGTTGAAAGCATTACCGGTAACAAACCTGCTTTTATTAATTTTTCTGCTGATACCCTGCTGCATCGTTTTCCAACCTCTATTAACCCGGCCAGCACGGTCATTGAAATACTGGAAACGGTACCGGCAAGTCCGGAGCTATTAGAGGTATGTCAGAATTTGCATAGCCAGGGGTATAAACTGGCGCTGGATGACCACGACTTTGACCCGAAATGGGATGAGTTTCTACCCTATATTACTTATGTGAAAATAGACGTACTACAGTTTAACTTGCTGCAAATTAGCCGTTATTTGCGACGAATTGCCGATTTTCCCTTAATACTGCTCGCTGAAAAAGTAGAAACCGCTGAGCAATTTGAAAAGCTGAAAATGATGGGCTTTGTGCTGTTTCAGGGCTACTTATTTGCCCGGCCGGAAATGATGAAGCAAAAGCAGCTTAGTTCTAACAAAGCGAATTTGTTGTCGTTAATTGCTGAGTCATCAAAAGCCGAACTCGATTTTGATTTGCTGGCGGGTATTTGTCAGCGGGACGTCGGACTGTCCTATAAATTATTGCGGTTTGTAAATAACAGTCAGTTTGCTGCACGTCAGCCCATTAGCTCACTAAAACTGGCCATGGTATCAATGGGCGAGCCTGAGCTGAAAAAGTTTATCGCGTTGCTGGCACTGGCTAACTTAGCAGATGGCGAACAGGATGACCGGCTAACCGTGGCATTAATCCGGGCGCGGTTTTGTGATCTACTGGCTGAACAAAAACACCTGTCGAACAACCCCCCCAGTGCGTTTTTAACCGGTTTATTCTCTAACGTGCATGAAATTATCGAACAGCCCCAACTGGTCATGCTCGAGCAGCTGCCACTGCAAACCGAAATTAAGCAGGCATTGCTGAGCCAGTCAGGCCTGCTTGGAAAAATGTTGCAATTAGCGTTGGCGTTCGAACGCGGTGACTGGGAAACCACCATCGACCTGGAGCAGCAAATCAGTGGTATTGCCAAACTGGCCGACGTATATCAGCAAGCTGTGCGTTGGGCAGATACAATCCTGATTCGCTAGCAATTAAAAGTTAATTCGATACCTCTCCGGTTATTGCAACCACGCTACCGACAACAACTACACTTTAAAGCGCTGTACCAAGTCAATCAGACGCTGCTCCAATTCTGTAAGTTGACCGGTTGCAGCTGACAAATCGGCTGCATTTTTAGTTGCTTGATCAGCCAGTTGTGCTATTTGATTAATACTGTGGCTGATATCTCCTGCTACCGAAGTTTGCTGCTCAGCTGCGCTGGCAATCTGAATATTCATTTGCGTAATAGTACTGACAGAACCTGTAATGGTTTTAAGCGATCCGCTGGCTTTGTCGGCTTGCTGCACCGTCTGCAGTGACTGCTCGCGGCTGCGCTGCATTACTTGTACCGCAGCTTTAGTACCTTGTTGGAATTGAGAAATCATTTGCTGTATTTCATTAGTACTTTGCTGAGTGCGTGTCGCCAGAGTGCGCACCTCATCTGCCACCACTGCAAACCCCCGACCTTGTTCACCTGCTCGTGCTGCTTCTATAGCCGCGTTTAATGCGAGCAAGTTAGTTTGCTCGGCAATACTGCGGATCACATTAACTACCGAGCCAATTTGGTCGGCGTCAGCGCCCAGTTTTTCAATGGTATCGCCAGCGGTATTAACCTCTGCTGCCAATGTTTGAATTGAAGCTATGGTTTGGGCGACACTTTTCTGACCGCCTACGGCCTCTTTATCGGCTTCTTCGGCTGTACTTACTGCTAAACGTGCGCTATTTGTGACATCTTGCACGGCGGTAGACATCTGATAAATTGCCGCAGCTACTTGAGTCGTTTCTGTTTTTTGCCTAACAGCATCATTGGTGGTAAGACTGACAATATTTTGCATACTCACTGCGCTGTGACTCAGTGCTAATACAGCTTGCTTTACCTCTATTACCAGCTGTTGTATTTTTTCAGCGAAATCATTGAAACCCCGTGCAACTTCTCCTACTTCATCCGAAGTTTCTACCCGCAGCCGCTCTGTTAAGTCTCCCTCACCCTCGCTAATATTAATTAATGCTGTTGACGCTTTTTGCAGCGGCTTAACCACTAAATCAGCAATAAATAGTGCCAGCCCAACCACTAGCACCAGCATTAATACCGCACCACCGACCATCATTAACAAGGTAGTTCGAATACGCTGGTCTATTTGCTGCTGTTTCTGTTCTACCCGCCGTTCAATATCATCAATATAAAAACCTGAGCCGATGATCCAGCGATCATTAAACATGCTTTTGGCATAACTTAATTTTGGCGTTAAGCCGCCGCGAGTCTTCTCTTCCCACATATAGTTGACAAAACCGCCGCCCTTTTTGCCGGCACTAACCAGTTCTCTTACCAGAAATACACCATTCGGGTCGGTTAATTGTGTAAGATTCCGACCCTCCAGCGCTTCATTGAAACCATGAACAAGCACGACTCCGTTAAGGTCATAAATAAACATATAGCCATGGTCACTGAATCTCATAGCTCGAATCTGCGCTTTAGCTTCCTCCTGCTGTGCTTCAGTTGGTTTACTGCCTGAAAGCTGTGGCGTAACCGCAGTTATCGCTATCTCAATATGATGCTTTAAAGCATCTTGCTTCTCCTGCAGCATATCAACACGAAATTGGCGTATCTCCTCCGTACCCATAGTATGCATTTGGTGATATATCATCACTATTAGTGCCAGAACAATTGCTATCATGGGCAGCACCGCTAACAATAACATTTTATTTTTTAGCGAAAAGTTAAACATCATCATCTCCGACACACCGAAATCAATGCCATATTTATTGCAGCATCTGGTTATTATCGCCCAGTGTAGTAATTGTATGATTGTAACGATATAGCACTTAAGTTAAGTGCTGTGCGGCAGCTAATCGATAGCAAAAACTTTGTCGTTGCCAGCCAGATACGATACCTGATTGCGCCCCCTGGCTTTTGCCTGATATAACGCCTGGTCGGCTGATGCAATCAACTGGTCAATGTGGTCACCTGCCTGAAAGCTTGCAATACCAATACTGGCGGTAAGTTGCAGCTCGGCGGCTTCAGTAAATGGTTGTGCACTCAGCTGTTGCCGTAGCCGTTCGGCGATTGTAACCGCCTCAGGTTGGCCAGTATCAGGTAATAAAGCCAGAAACTCTTCACCACCATAACGAGCCAGCCAGTCTACGTCTCTAAGTGCGTCTTTAAAGCAGTTACTGGCATGAACTAACGCTTGATCGCCAATTTGATGGCCGTATTTATCATTAATTTTTTTGAAGTAGTCCAGGTCGATCAGTAGGATGCTAAATACTGAATGGTGGCGCTCACATATTCTAGCTTGATTTAATAATTGTTGATCAATGATACGCCGGGTCCATAAGCCTGTTAGGCTATCGCGATCAGCAAGTGAGCGAATTTTGCTTACTAGCCGTGCAAAGGCATTGCCGACAAGGCTTAAGTTTATAACGACAGTCAGTACCACCAAAAACCACAACTGCAACAGTGAATCCGGATGCTTAATTGAGACATAAGCGTTTGCAGCACTTTGCTCCTGAATGATAAATGCTATCCGGATTAAAAAAAACAGCGAAACTAGCGCAAATGGACAACTGACAGAACCCGCAGCAACAGCATCAAACTCCTGTCTGATCCCCCGGAAATTGGCCCAGGCAGCATAGGCAAATAAGCTGGATGCCACAATTGAGAACACGATCCCAACCAGCCAGGCATTGTTAGTATTATGGCTGGAAAAGAATAAAATAATCAGTGCCAGAGTGAGGATTATCCGGGCACGCCGGGTCGACCAGGATAATTTGAATAAATGAAGCAAGCCGGTGTAAATGAAATAAAAACCCACTAACATCGATGCATTCGAGGAAAACCAATACCAGAATGTGGGCGGCTCTATCCGGATATAAATTAAAAATGTACCAATAAAAATCAACAAATTAGACAATGCAAAGTGACGGCTGGCCAGAGGGCAAATACGAACTAACCAGCTCATTACGCACCAGGATAGGCAGCCCACGCAAGACAGTAACGCAATAAATAAAATTAAGAGCGGGGCTTCGGTGGTTGCGTCCATTTCATATCTCCTTCCGCTGCCTACTATAGCCAGCGTCAGGCTTAAATAATAGTGTTTTTCTGGTCCGATTGTAGGGTTTTATTGCATACGTATGCAATAAAAAAAACCAGCCAGCGCTGGCAATTCTGGGGTAACTTAATGGGTTACTACAGTGGCTGGACAATACGCAATGACGACTCAACCTACAACTGATATTTTTCGTCCCCGCATTACTCTTTTGCTGGCCACTTTAGCGATGCTTGGCCTGGCAGGCTGCGGCCAGCCGCCAGTCGACCCGGCCACGACAACACAGTCTGCGACTAAACCTTCTTCGCAGCCAGTGCAGGCCACTCCTGAACGTCACGGCAAGCCGGTGGTATATCAGGTATTTACCCGGCTGTTTGGTAATACTAATAGCACTAACAAACCCTGGGGCACCACAGAAGAAAACGGCGTAGGCAAGTTTAACGACTTTACCGATGACGCGCTGGCCGGTATTAAAGCGCTGGGTACCAGTCATATCTGGTATACCGGGGTGCCGCATCATGCGGTTATTAATGATTACACGGCGTTTGGCATTAGCCTGGACGACCCCGATGTGGTAAAAGGCCGTGCCGGCTCGCCCTATGCGGTAAAAGACTATTACAGTGTTAATCCCGATTTAGCGGTTAACCCGGCGAATCGGTTGGCAGAGTTTAAAGCTTTAATTGAGCTCACCCATCGGCATGATATGCAGGTGATAATTGATATTGTGCCTAACCATGTAGCGCGGGATTACCAGTCACTCGCTAAGCCCGACGGGGTAAGCGATTTTGGCGCGAATGACGACAGCACGGTTGAATATGCCCGCAACAATAACTTTTACTATGTGCCGGGTAAGGCGTTTCAGGTACCACAGTGGCCAGACAATTATCAGGTTTTAGGCGGCGAGCCACACCCGCTGGCCGATGGCCAGTTTAGTGAAACCCCGGCAAAATGGACCGGTAACGGCGCCCGCGCTGCTCAGCCGGCATTTGATGACTGGTACGAAACGGTAAAAATTAACTATGGCGTGCGACCGGACGGCAGCTACGATTTTGACCGCTTGCCCTCAGAGTATGCTGAAAAAGACTGGCAGGCGCATTATCAGTTCTGGCAGGGTAAGGACGTACCGGACTCCTGGGTAAAATTCCGCGATATTACGCTATACTGGCTAGATTTTGGCGTCGATGGTTTCCGTTATGATATGGCGGAAATGGTACCGGTGGAGTTCTGGAGCTATTTAAACTCGCATATTAAACAGGTTAACCCCAATGCCTTTTTACTGGCTGAGGTGTATCAGCCTGATTTATACCGGGATTATATAAAACTGGGCTTAATGGACTACCTGTACGACAAAGTAGAATTTTACGACAGCTTAAAGCGGGTGATGCAGGGCAGCGGGCCTGCCTCGGCTCTGGTAGAGACCCAGCAACGGATGGCAGATATAGAGCACCACATGCTGCACTTTCTGGAAAACCATGACGAGCAGCGAATTGCCAGCCCGGATTTTGCCGGTGATGCCCGTAAAGGTATGCCCGCTATGGTGGTATCGGCGTTAATCAGTACCTCGCCGACTATGCTGTATTTTGGTCAGGATGTTGGCGAGCCTGGCGCACAGAACGCCGGTTTTGGCCAGCCGACCCGCACCAGCATTTTTGATTATGTTGGCGTGCCACACCATCAACGCTGGATGAACGGTGGCAAATTTGATGGCGGCGCCCTGACTAAAGATGAAGCAGCGCTGCGCGATTTTTATGTGCGGTTAATGCAGTTCAGTGCCACAGCACCGGCGTTACTGGGCGATTACTATCCGTTGCATAGCGCAAACCTGGCTGCTGATAGTGCCTACAGCGAACAGCAACTGGCTTTTGCCCGGTACACTGATCATCAACAGCAGGATGCGCAGCAGTTAATTGTGGTCAGTAATTTTAATGCCGAACAAGCCAGTGAGTTTGAGCTGATACTGCCATCGGAACTGGTAAGCGAGTGGCAATTAGCCGATGGCAGCCATGGTCTGGCTGGACAGTTAGGCGAAGAGGCTAACGTGCTGCAGGTTACAAATGGTATAGGGCGGGTTACTATTGCGCTGCAGCCGCTGGATTCGGTGGTGTATCGCGTGCAGTATTATCAGGAGTAATCATGCGCTATCTAATTTCCATAAGCCGCTTGCTGGCGGCCTTTGGCCTGCTGACCGTTTTTGCGACGGCCGCGGCCGATTATCAGTCACACCGTCAGCTGGGCAATCAATTATTGTTAAAAACCAGCGATGGCGAGCTGGCCATTACCTTTTTTCAACCACAGGTAGCAGAAGTCCATTATTTGCCAGGCGGCCACACTCAGCTACCGTCATTTGCCATTGGCAGTAAGCCAGCACCGCTTACCCTGACGGTCGTGAATCAGGACGATCACTTAGTGTACCGCTCAGAGCAAATGAGCGTAAAAATAGCCAAATCCCCGCTGAAACTGAGCTTTTACAAAGATGGCGAGTTGATCACCACCGAGCAACCGGGTTTCTTTCGCGACAAGGAACAACTAGGCTTTAAATTTGCGTTAACGGCGCAGGAAAAACTGTTTGGCGCCGGTCAGCGCGTATTGGGTATGGACCGGCGTGGTCACCGCCTGCCGCTGTATAACAAAGCACACTACGGTTACAGCACCGAATCTACCCAAATGTATTTCAGCCTGGCTGGCGTCATGTCGAGCAACAAATATATGTTGTTGTTTGATAACTCGGCCGCAGGCCATATCGATTTAGGTAAAACCGCCGCCGATACGCTGGAGTTCAGTGCGATGGGCGGACGAAGCGCTTATATTGTGGTTGCCGCGGATAGCTTTCCGCAGCTGATTGATAACTACCTGACAGTAAGTGGCAAGCCTTTGCTACCAGCACGCTGGACGCTGGGCAGTTATGCCTCACGTTTTGGCTATCGCACTGAGGCAGAAGCGCGGGAGGTGGTACAAAAATACCGCGAACTAGGCCTGCCACTCGACGCGATCGTGCTCGACTTATACTGGTTTGGCCCGGACATTAAGGGCCATATGGGTAACCTTGCATGGGATCGCGAGGCCTTTCCAGAGCCAGAGCAAATGCTGGCCGATTTTAAAGCCGATGGTGTTAACACCATTTTAGTCACAGAACCTTTTGTGTTAACCAGCTCGAGGCGCTGGCAGGAAGCTGCAGCGGCAGGAGTATTGGCCAAAGCAGCGGATGGCAGTCCGAAAACCTTTGATTTTTATTTTGGTAATACCGGCTTAATAGATGTGTTTAACCCGGTCGCCGCCGACTGGTTCTGGCAAATTTATAAAGATCTGGCCGAGCAGGGCGTGGCTGGGGTATGGGGCGATTTAGGTGAGCCGGAAGTGCACCCCTCTGATACCCAACATATGCTGGGCACTGCTGATGAAATTCATAACGCCTACGGCCATCGCTGGGCCGAACTGGTGTATCGCGGTTACAAGCGTAACTTTGCCGACACCCGGCCATTTATTATGATGCGGGCTGGCAGCTTAGGTTCGCAGCGCTATGGCATGGTGCCGTGGACCGGCGATGTCGACCGCAGTTGGGGTGGCCTGCAGCCGCAGGTAGAACTCGCGCTGCAAATGAGCCTGTTCGGCTTTGGCTATATTCACTCTGATTTAGGCGGTTTTGCCGGTGGCGAAACCTTCGATCCGGAGCTGTATATCCGTTGGTTGCAATATGGCGTGTTTCAGCCGGTATACCGGCCGCATGCTCAGGAGCATATCGCACCGGAGCCGGTATTTCACAGCCAGCAGGTAATAGACACCCTGCGACCCTACCTGAACCTGCGGTATCAGTTGCTGCCCTACCTGTATACCATGGCCTGGCAGCACAGCCAGACCGGTATGCCATTAATGCGGCCGTTGTTTTTCCTCGATGAAGACAATACCGGCTTTATGGACGAAACCAACAGCTACCTGTGGGGCGATGCGTTTTTAGTGGCACCGGTCACGAAGCCCGGCGTGCGCAGCTGGCCAGTCAATATGCCCGATGGCATCTGGTTCGACTTTTTCAGCGGTAAGCGTTATCAGGGCGGTGAGCTGACCGAAGTGCCGGTAAGCATCGATACCATACCAGTGCTGGTAAAGGCCGGCAGCTTTGTGCCGATGGTTGAACCGATGACCAGTACCCGCGATTACAGTTCAAAAGCCTTAACCGTGCACTATTATGCCGACAGTACTGTCAGCTGCAGCAAAGGCCAGATGTATGAAGACGATGGTATTAGCGCCAATAGTATCGAAAATGGTAACTATGAGCTGCTGAATTTCTATGCGCTGGATTCTAACGGGCAGGATAGTGAAAGCGGCTTAAAGTTGGAATTTAGCCGCAGTGCCGGTGAGAATGGCGGCGATTACAGCGGCAAACCGGAGAGCCGCGAGCTTACGGTTGTGCTGCATAACCAAAGCGCTAAAGCCGGTCGGGTTACGGTAAATGGCCAGTTTATCGCCATTGTTGCTCAGCCCCAGCGCTTCGCCCGCCAGCAAAATGTGGCGTACTACGACAAAGCCAGCAAGCAGTTAAAAATTAAAACCGACTGGCAAGGTGATAAACTGCAATTCCAGGTGCGCTAAGCCACGAACAACTTCCTTTTATCAATTAGCTGTGCCAAACAACAACCTGAGTTTTTAGGGTTGTTGTTTGGGCAGTTGTTTCACTGTAGCTCCTGTCCTTAAGCCGCTTAGGCTCAATACCCGAGATATTTGGCACACTCTGGCAATATGTAGTTGATGTAGAGAAAAATGTTGGATAATTTAGCAAAGTGTAAAGTGCAGCTTCACTCACGCAACAGGTAACTACATGAGCAAATATATATTTCTGGCGTTTTTATCAATTTCATTTGGCATTAATGCTGTTGAAATAGAACCATTTCCCAAGGCGAAAATAACAGTTGAGCAGTGGCAGGAGTACTATAGTGATGTAAGCAACGAATTTGGCGATACAAAAAGAATTTTTGAAGAGCAGAATTTGGTCGTTTTTTCAAACGATCAACTGCGTGCAAATATTGCTTTCACCACAGAAAATCATGCTGCGCATCCTGCCTGGGTGACCCGGTATGTCACTCAAAACAACGACTCCGTTAATATTGCCCAGATAGGTTACTTTGCAGGTGAAGAAGCGCCTTTCGCCAAGCTTTTTAACGAGTACGCGAAACTAAACGACAAAGTTAAAGAGAACTTGAAGCTAGAAAATGGCTCGGTTAAATAGAGGTCTGAATAAGTAAATTAATTTCGTTATTGCCGCTAAAGTGGCCTCCATGTGTCGCCTTTTGGACGGATAGCAATGGGTTAACGGAATCCAGTCACAATTGCGAAAGGCTTTAGTGTCACCAGATTAGATCACCCATTAAACGGGGAAATCAACACAAGGAGTTTTATGTGAGCAATCGAGTTATGAGTTTCATTGAAAAATCTAATAAGGTACTGCTGTTTCTCGCTGCAATAGTTGTGATTATTACTGTGGGTAAGGAGCTGCTCAAAGACCTTTTCCGGCAGGATTATTCAGACCCAACGGTGCAAGTGATCACACACGATGATGCATTGGCAACAGAGCAAAAAATAAAACTTAAAACGCAGTATGTAGGCTTGCTTAAGGATGTACATATTTTCGAAGTAACGTCTGATAAAGTTGTGCAACAGCTACCGTATAGTTCAGGTGCGGAGAAGATTGCAATTTTATCGTCGTTCAGTTTAAGCAGTAATGCAGTAAATCTGATGTTCGCCAAAGTGGGTGAACAACGGACCTTACTATTTCAAAACAATGCTTTAATAGTGGATTTTTCTCCTGTGCGCGAGCAGCAAACTCAGTACGACAAAACCTTAAGTAAAAATATCTATTCAGTAGCCAGGCAAGACACAAACAACGATGGTTTTTTAAACCAGAATGACAAAAAAGAATTACTGGTTTCTGAGTATGATGGCGCCAATTTAACGCCAGTTATGGATGATATTGAAGGCTATCGAATTGTCGATAATGACACGGTCCTGATTTATACCGTGCCGGGCGGCGAGACATTATATTATATTTTTAACGTGGGAACAGGCGAGCTTAAACAGTTGGACATAAGCTTATAGCTAACTAATCAAAAGGGTTAGTGTCATTGATCAGTCATAGGAAAAGAGTAGTGGCGCAAATATCGTTGATACTGACCCCATCGATACCAAAGGAAACATAAATGCCTCGAATGTTGTTTTTCACCCTGCTTGTCCTGTCTTTCAGTGCGAGCGCCATCGTTATTCGTCACGATATTGATGATTCAGAGTATCGGGTACAGGCTACTGAGTTTTCTGCTCTGGCCGACATGCCTGGTGAGGGGCATGGCGTATTGATCGCGCCGCAGTGGGTTATTACCGCCGCTCATGCGATTAGTTGGCAATCTGAAATAAAACAGATAACGGTTGGTGGTATAACCAGAGCTGTTGAACGCATCGAGATCCATTCCGGCTACAAAGCTCCACCTCAACAGCTACTACAGCAAGCGCTGGCTACCTGGGACTGGACGCTTTTCAGGGCTCTGCTTGCTTCGTCAGATGACATTGCACTGCTGAAATTGGCACAACCCATTACTGATATCCCGCCTGTGGCTATCTACACTAGTAACAATGAGTTCGGCCAAACTGTTAAAGTTATAGGCAAAGGCGCAACCGGTAACGGCGTGGGCGGTTATGGATTCAGTAGTTCTCACCGCACAGAACTTCGTCGGGCTTACAACACAGTCAGCAGTGCCGATGGTCGCTGGTTTTGCTATGTGTTCGACAACCCAGCGGATGCTTTACCGCTTGAAGGCGGATCAGGTAGTGGCGACAGTGGCGGGCCAGTTCTGATTGAAGCTGAGCAGGAGTGGTTGCTGGCGGGGCTCACTTCATGGAGCGACTTGCAAAGCACTGACAGAACTCCCGGACGGTATGGTCAAGTCAGTTGCAATGTTCGGCTGAGCCATTATCAATACTGGATTGAAAGTGTTATTTCGGCGCAGCCGTAGTGGCTTAGAGTGTTGCGAATGGTCAACTTTGTTGTTGACGGCACCTTTATACAGGTGCTATCAATGGCCCTGTTAATAGCCGAGGTGGCAAAATGCAAACCAAATTTTCTGAGGATGTTATTCCTCTGTCTGATCTGAAAGTCAATCCTGGCAAAGTAGAGGGCCGTGCCAATGAAACCCATCGGCCGATTCTGTTAACGAGCCGGGGACGCGGTGTTGCTGTAGTGCAAGGTCTTGACGATTATGAAAAAATGGCTGAAGAGCTTCTTTTTGTTAAGGCTGTAGCTAAAGGGTTGGCTGATATTCGTGAAGGCGATACAGTTACTCTGGATGAGGCGAAAAAGATACTTGGCGTGGTGTAAGTGAAGCTTGTTATTGCGCGGTCTGCGCTAAATGATTTGCTGGATATTAAGGCTTACTATACTGAACAGGGCGTTTCGGAAATTGGCCAGCGGTTTGTCAGCGCTATTTTGGAAAAGGCGCAAAAGCTGGCAGATCACCCCGACTCAGGCAGGAAAGTGCCTGAGTTTTATCAAGAGCAAATTCGCGAGCTTATTTACCCGCCGTTCCGCATTGTTTACTTGCGACATGCTTCGGTCGTCAGTTTAGTCCGGGTATGGCGCAGTGAAAGAATACTGTTGCTTCCTGAAGCTGACATATAACACGCCCTAGTACTTGTTGGCAGATCAAAAGGGTCAGTGTCATTGATCTGATATAAGGTAAGCTTAGTGGCGCAAATATCGTTGATACTGATCTCATCGATTCCTAAGTTAAGACTGACAACCTCTTAAATTGCAAACAAGGAACGAAAGCCATGGCAAAGATACTGCGCCAGTAGCGCTTGCCGTTTAAGTGTTATCTGCCCCAATTTTCGTTATCTGACCCCCAATCTTTTATAGGGTTAATCAGTATGCCAGCACAGCAGCAGGTACTGACTGGCATGAGATCTGTGGTTTGTACAACTTATTGCTGCAAGCCGACTCGTCAGCGGTTGTTGCCTTAAATCGCGCAGTTGCATCGTTAAACCCTGTTTTTAAGTTACGAACATAATGGCAAAATAAACGGCATAAAAAAGGCCTGGCATGTGCCAGGCCTTACTATATTTAAAACTGAAGGGTGGTTACATATCAAACCAGCCGTCATCGCCGGCCTTGTTCCATTCATCATTATCCAAATAACCATTGTCATCTTCATCGTAGTAGTCAAACAGGGAGATGTTAAGCTCATCATAGGTCAGATAGGTATCGCCGTCGGCATCCCAACTGGCGAAATCATCGGCGTCAAATACTGAAATACCCAGCTCTTCTTCATCTAATAAGCTGTCATTGTTGGTGTCCCGGTTAGTATATACATCGTAATCAAAGACATAACGCTGATATTCAGGTGCAGACAACATGCCATCGCGGTTAGTGTCGGCGGTTTCAAATGTATTCGCAGCGAATGCCATACTACTTGCCAGCAACAAAGTGGTGAATAACGTTGTGTGCTTAATCATTACTGCCTCCTTATGTAAGGTTGAACATTAAGGTTCTTGGCGAACAAAGGTAGGGTTGCAAACATGGTGCCAGGCTTTTTATATCTATCATATTGTTATTAATGGGTTTTCATTGAAGCAGGCTCAGGAATTACAAAATCAGTGCAATATCTTCAGGGTGTTGGGTAAGTTCTACAGCGGCGAATGCCCGTACTGTGGTTGGCGTAGTTCCAGCCCGGTTTGTGCCTGATGTTTGGTATAGCGGTCTTTAATGCTGCCCGTCACAGACCTATTCATGTAAATTACTGAAGGCAGCGCTGCTATCGGTAGGCTTTTGCTTTACAATTAGCTGCCTATTTAAATACCAGACAGAACTGCAGGAAACCGCTTGTGTATACCGCTGATTTTAATCATAAACGGAAATTTATCGTCAAACTGGGCAAGATGTTACATAAGTACGGCACCCCGGCGTACCGGCTGGAAGCGCACCTTACCGAACTGACCACCCACCTTGCTCTTAAGGGCTCGTTTATTATATCGCCTACTTCTATGACTTTTGTGTTATGGACCGAAGGTCATGAGCAGGAATACACCCATGCTTCGCGGGTTAACCCTGGCGATCTGGATTTAGGGGCATTATCGCGCACTGACGAACTGGTTGATCAGGTATTGCAGGGCCAGGTCAGTATTCATGAAGCCGATGCGTTGCTCGATGCCATTGATGCCCGCCCCAGCTCTTACGGCAAGTTAGCTACTGCAGTGGCGATGATGGCCTCGGGTGGTGCCTTTGCCATGTTAATGGCCACCAGCTGGAATGATGTGCTGTGGTCGGCAGTGTTGTCGTTGCTGGTCTATCTGTTTGTGCTGTGGGCTCAGCGCTCGCGCCGAGTGGCTAACATGCTGGAGCCGCTGGTGGCGATGGCGGCGGCAATTGGTGCTTGCGCGATCAGCAGTTACATTGATCCGGGTATTAATATCCGGCTGACTGTGCTGTCAGCGATTATTTCGTTTATACCCGGCTTAGCGTTAACCATTGGCTTTGCCGAATTAGCCGCGCGTCATCTGGTGTCGGGTAATGCCCGGATTATGGACGCCCTGATGATTCTGTTTAAGCTGTATTTCGGCGCATTTCTCGGCATTGCTATTGGTTTTACCCTGTTTGGCATCGTTGATTTTGTTAAACCCGAGCCAATATCCCGCCATTTTGCCTGGCTGGCCGTAGGCATTCTGGTCAGCTCGCTAATTGTATTGTTCAGAAGTCGTGGTAAATACACCCTGTGGTCACTGGCCGCGGGCTTTATTGCTTATGGTGTCAGCATTACCGGTGCCAGCCTGGTCGATTACACCATGGGCGCGTTTCTGGGTGCCTTTGCAGTGGGCATTTACAGTAACTTGTTTACCCGGCTGGCCAAGGCACCGGCAGTTATTGTGGCGATGCACGGGTTAATTGTGCTGGTGCCCGGCAGTAAAACCTATATTGGTTTAAATTCCTTGATCTCCGGTCAGGATTTTGTTGTGTCAGACCGGGTAGGCCAGCAAACCTTTATGATTTTAATGGCGCTGGTCGGCGGCCTTATTTTTGCTAATGTGGCGCTGCCACCGAAAAAGAGTTTGTAGCACGTTGTAGCACTATACTGAATAGTTTGTAGTTGACCGACTTAATATAAAAAAGCCGAAAAGCTTACCGCTAACTTGTGATGGTTTGGTGTTATAGTTTTTTGATATCCCACCATCGCAAACTCACGGCAAGGCTTTAGTATGAACCTGGATAAAGCAAAGAAACGCATCGCAAAACAAATTAACAAAGGCTTCGACGGCTATCCGCAAATAACCTTAGCGTATTTTGGTGCCAGTGCTGATTGCGCTACGGAAGTGGTGATCGGCTTTGTGATGGAAGCCGGTGCCGCTGCACAAGAGCAACGCTTTGTTAGCAAGCAGGATGTTCGCGAAGATGAAGCAATTCAATCAGTCCTGATCAGAATTATTGATCGGGCGGATGCCAGAACGGTAACCGAAATACCCGGCGTGACGCTTTTGTAACTTCCTTCTCTTACGTTTACTCCCCAAAGGGCAGTTAGCTGCCGGTACTGGTCGTACTTGACAGTTTTAACTTAATAGGTAACCATTAGGTTACTTATTGGGGGTGCCATGAATGATCAACAACTTGATAGGGTGTTTCTGGCGCTTGCCAACAGCAGCCGCCGGCAATTGATGGATTTAGTCGCGGCCCGTCCCGGTTGTACGCTTAGCCAGTTACTTAGTGAATTCGACATCAGCCGTATTGGCCTGATGAAACATTTGCAGGTGCTGCTCGACGCAAATTTGGTTATTGCCGAAAAGCGGGGTCGCGAGCGGCCGTTATACTTAAATTCAGTGCCGCTGCAGCTGATTCATGAACGCTGGAGTGATCAATATCGTGACTTTTGGGCTGGTCAGCTAACTCGCCTGAAATATGCCGTTGAGAGCAACTCAGCAGATACAACAAAGGTCAGAAAAAAGGAAAAGGTATGACTGAGACAACCCGGCTGGTATCAAAAATAGTGATTAACGGCACGCTGGAAGCTATTTGGCGTGAGCTAACCAAAAGTGATGAGCCTCAGGCCGCTGTGTATAATGCCTGGCTGCATACGCAGGCTTTAATACCGGGTGCCACCCTGCAAATGCGCACCGGCGAAGGTCGCAATGTGCTGGTAATTGGTAAAGTTGTCGAGTTTGAGCCGCCGCACCGCTTTGTCCATACTTTCCGGTTTACGCAATACGATGACCCCGAATGCACCGTAAGTTACCAGCTCGTGCAGCTGGAGCAGGGTGTAGAAGTCAGTTTAATTGTTGATAACTTGCCGGTAGGCAGCCGCACGGCCAAAGAAATGACCAGTGGCAGTAAGATGATCCTGAATACATTAAAAGCCGTGGTTGAAACTGGTAAGCCTACCCTTGGCATTCGGATTATGTATGCGATGTTCAGTAAAATGGGTTTTATTCTGCCCAAGCGGACCCGCAGCGAGCACTGGCCACTATAAGCAAGGAGCAGCACTATGAGTATTGATCCAAAAGATGCCGCGGCAAGCCAGTGGCGAAACCTGGAACAAAGCAGTGGCAAAAGCCAGGCCGAGTGGCTGACTCTGGCTAATAGCAAAAACTTTGCTAAACACAGTGAACTGGTAAACTGGCTGAAAAGTGAATTTGCGCTTGGCCATGGCAATGCTAACCTGATAGCGCATTGCGCCAAACAAGCTGCAGCAGGCGGTGAACCCGCTGCTGATGACTTACTGGCAGCACAATACAGCGGTGCTAAATCAGCATTAAAGCCGTTATATGACGAACTGGTCGGTTATATCAATAGTCTGGGCAGTGATGTTGAGCTTAGCCCGAAAAAAGCCTATGTCAGTGTGCGGCGCAATAAACAATTTGCGTTAATTCAACCGTCAACCGCAACCCGACTGGATTTGGGCCTGAATTTAAAGGGCGTGGAACCTGACGGTATTCTGGAGGCGTCGGGCAGCTTTAGCGCAATGTGCAGCCACCGTATCCGCTTAGCCAGTGCAGCAGATATTGATGACACCGTTAAGCATTGGCTGGCAGAAGCCTATAACCACAGCTAAACTGATTGAAAAATCGGCAAGGATATGATGATGGAATTAGGTGCATTTTCAGTAAGTTTAGCGGTAAAAGATATTGCCGCGTCAAAACTTTTTATGAAAAACTGGGCTTTACCACCATGGGCGGCGATCAAGCGCAGGGCTGGCTTATTTTAAAAAATGGCAGCACGGTAATTGGTTTATTTCAGGGAATGTTCGATAAAAATATTCTTACCTTTAATCCGGGCTGGGATCAAAACGCGCAGAACATGGATGAATTTACTGACGTTAGAAAGATCCAAAGCCAGTTGCAGGCGCAAGGGATAACGCTGATTAAAGCGGCTGATGAGGCGAGCTCTGGTCCCGCTCATATTGTACTGGAAGACCCGGATGGCAACCAGATTATGTTAGACCAGCATCGCTGAGTTCAGCTGTAACTATGAGGCGTTATGAAAACAAAATTTTTTCTAATAGCATTGGCGGTGGGTGTAATTACCGTTTCCGGCTGCAGTAATAAAGCGGTATACCAGAACCTACAACTTAACAAGAAGCAGGAATGCAGGCGCTTGCCGGTGACACAATATGACGATTGTATGCGTGACATGGCGCAAAGTTATGAAGAGTACGAGCGACAACGCAAGCAGGTTATAGAAAATAAGGCACTTTAAAGTGCCTTATTTTTTATTAAATCATAAGTGTCAGGCTGCCTCGGTCACTTCCTGCTCTTTTACCAGCCACACAGATAATGCACCAAGCACCATAGCGCCGCCGGCCAGCATTACAATATAAACCGCCTGATTCTCAAATATCGAACCTAAAATCCAGCCGGCAATTAAACCGGAGATAATTTGCGGCGCGGCGATGGTAAAGTTGAATATACCCATATACACCCCGGTTTTATTGGCTGGCAGCGCGCCGGCCAATATCGCATAAGGCATGGCCAGAATAGCGGCCCAGGCAATACCGACGCCTATCATTGGGATCATCAGGCCCAGTGCCCCTTTAGGGATTTCGACCTGAGTGATTAGCAGGTTGACGTGGGTCATGGTGGGGTCAGTAAACAGCACAAAGCTTAAGTAGCCCAGGCCGCCTGCCAGCAGTGATGCTGAGTAAACAAACTTACGACCAAACAGGTTGGCTAATTTGGCCATCATTAGTGAGAATATTACGGCAAATAAAGAGTAACCAGCATACAAAATACCGACCCAGTCACCGGCGGCACCTTTAGCGGCAGCGATATTCGCCGGTACGCCGCCCATCTGGGCAATATAAGCGCCATCGTACCATTCTACCCCGACCCCCCAGGCATTTTGGGCAATAGCCGCCGGAAAATAGGTCCACATAATAAACAGCGCAAACCAGGAGAAAAATTGCACCACGGCCAACTGTTTCATTATGCGCGGCATGCTTTTCATGGTTTGCCAGAAATCGGCCAGTTTCTCGCCCAGACTGCGCGACTTGCGCACCTGTTCTGCCAAAGCCTGCGCTTCTGAATCCAGCCCTTTGTATGCGTAATATTGCTCTGGCGGGTATTCTTTGGTACGAAATACTGTCCACAAGACACTGCCTAGTAGCACTGTAGCGCCAATATAAAACGCCCAGATAACTGATGGTGCCACTTCACCAGCGCGGGAGGCGTTATCCAGGCCGACTACGTTGGTTAGCACAAAGGGCAAAATAGAGCCAAATACTGCACCAATGTTGATCAGCAGCGTTTGCACCGAATAACCCAGATTACGTTGCTCTGGCGGCACCATATCGGATACCAGAGAACGGAATGGCTGAAAGGTAACGTTAAAGGCGGCATCTTTAATAGCAAAAATCACTAAACCAAACAGCATTGGCGGAATAAACGCCACCACCATAGAGGCATTTGGCAATAACATCATGGCGCCGGCAGCAATAACCGCGCCACCAAACATGAAGGGTAAGCGGCGGCCCATTTTATTCCAGGTGCGATCAGATGCGGCACCAACAATGGGTTGTACTAACAGCCCCATAATAGGGGCTGCCAGCCAGAATAATGACAGGGACGACAGATCCGCACCTAAATCTGACAGGATACGGCTGACGTTACCGTTTTGCAGGGCAAAGCCAATTTGCACCCCAAGAAAGCCGAAACTGAGGTTCCAGATCTGCCAGAAAGAGAGCTTAGGTTGTTTCATTTCACGTCCCCGGAGGTTGTTATTATCGTTAGCTACAACATGAGTCAGCTTAAACTACACGAAAGCCGCTATTTGGCGCAAAAGGGCGCATACGTATTCATCTTGTTGTTGCACTATTTTGGCGCTATTACCAAGCAATAGCACACTTTAGCGCGAACAGCAGTAGCTTTTTGCTACGCTATGATGCAACAGACAACCGGATAACCGCCAACCGGCGTTTAAATAGAAAATGGGGATGCAATGAAAGCCTTTACGTTAAGTTCGCTGGCCCTGGCGCTACTATTAAGTGGCTGCCAGCCGGCGCCGTCAGAGCATAGCAATGTGCCGCAACCGGCAGCGCCAAGTCAGGCCAGCGAAACACAGCAAAACGCCTGGTGGGACGATGCCATATTTTATCAAATCTGGCCCCGTAGTTTTTACGATACCAATGGCGATGGCCATGGTGATTTTAATGGTATGACGGCCAAACTGCCGTACTTGCAGGAGCTGGGCATTAATGCGTTGTGGTTAACACCAATGTTTGAAGCGCCGTCTTATCATGGTTATGATTTTACGCAGTTTTATCAGGTAGAGAGTGACTATGGCAGCATGGCCGAGTTTGAGGCCTTTGTTCAGGCCGCTGATGCGAACGGCATGAAAGTTATTCTGGATTTGGTAATTAACCATATTTCCAGCGAGCACGAATGGTTTGTCCGCTCGGCGGCTGGCGAGGCACCGTATAAAGACTATTTTATGTGGCGTGACGATATGCCTGCAGCGGGCAGTGGCTGGGGCCACGCCTGGAGCGACAACGATAAACCCGATGCGGTATGGCACTGGAACGAAACCCGCCAGCAATATTATTATGCCGCCTTTGGTGCCAGCCAGCCGGATGTGAATTTACGTCACCCGGATGTGGTTGCAGAAATGGAAAAAATGGCCAAGTTCTGGCTGGATAAAGGGGTGGCCGGCTTTCGGTTAGACGCGGTGCGTTTTGCAATGGAAGGTGGCCCGGATACCCAGGCTGATACTGCTGAGACTATTGCTTACTGGCAAACCTTTAATCAGTTTGTAAAAAGCGTCAACCCAGAGGCCTACTTAGTGGGTGAGGCCTGGGTGGATATTCCGGTAGCAGCCCGCTATTTCGGTGAGGGTCAGGGGCTGGATCAGGGCTTTGACTTTGAAGTGGGCTACAAAATTCTCGGCTTGTTGCAGCAAAATACGGCAGGCGAAGCACAGTTTGGTACCATGCAGTCCAATCAGCAGCAGGTCGCTGATGCGGCAGTGCTTAGCCAGAATGTGCAACAACGGGCAGACTCAGTGGCGCCACTTAATTTCTTCGCGCCGTTTTTAACCAACCATGATCAGGAGCGGGTAGCCTTTCAGTTAAAACAGCACGATAGCAAAGCCAAGCTGGCTGCGGCCATGTTGTTTAGCTCACCGGGTACGCCTTACATTTACTATGGTGAGGAAATTGGCTTAACGCAGGATCGAAGCGGCCACGATGTGTTTAAACGGGCTCCGATGCTATGGGACAACAGTAAACAGGCGGGATTTACCCAAAGTGACAACAGCTGGGTCGAGCAACTGGAATTGTTTGGTGATGGCTTCCCTGACTGGTGGCCGGATTTTCTAACCCAGCAACTGGCCGCAGCCGATCGCAGCGTGGCTGCCCAGCAAGCTGAGGCGGATTCGGTATGGCAGTTGTATAAATTTTTAATTGCTCAAAAAAAGCAGCGTCCGGAACTTGGCACCGACGGCAGTTATGACGTCAGCCAGCTGGAAAATGGCGTAGTGCAAATAACCCGCGAGCTGAACGGCGGTAAAACCCTGTTTGTGCTGAATTTAACCGACAGTGCTCAGGATATCAGTGCCATTAGCCGCAGTGGTCTTAGTGCCAGCTGGGCGTTTGACACTGATGGCGACAGCTTAGCGGCTTATGGCCTGTTGGTGCTGCAAAGTCGCTAAAAAGTCACCGGGCAATTCGGTTGCAGAGTAAGAATGTGCAGGCTGTGGTAGCCGTTTCAGCGGCTACCACAGGATTGGCGGATAATGAGTTTTGGCTGGATATGGGTGCTGACAATAGCCTGGTTGTTAATAAGTCGCAGTACATTGTCGACCAGCATTTCACCGGCCAGTGAGGTGTCCTGCTGAATGGTGCTAAGTGCCGGGGTAGCAAACGACGCTACCGGAATATCGTCGAAGCCCATTACCGCGATGTCGGCCGGAATTTTATGACCCAGCTGATGCAAGGCCCGCATGACTCCAATGGCAATAATGTCGCTGGCGCAAAATACCGCATCGACAGCTTTGCCCTGCTGCATTATATGGCGGATGGCATGGTCACCAGCGTTTTCTGTGGAAATTGCATCACACTGGGTAATGTCTGCTGGCAAAATGCCAGCCACATGCAGTGCGTCAGTAAAGCCTTGATATCGCTCAAAAAGCTCAGGGCTGTGTTCTGAAGCATTGCCGACAAAGGCAAAGTTTTTATAGCCATTTGCCAGCAAGTGTTCACCTGCCAGCCTGCCGCCTTCCCGGTTATTACTGCGGATGGTAAACTCGGGATGGCCATGCACCTCTGCCCCCCAACAAACGAAATGGGTTTCCTGTGCCAGCAGTTTTTCCAGTTTTTCCTCGTAATCGACGTAGTCGCCATATCCTAGCAGAATAATACCATCGGCTTTGTTGCTGTCTTCATAGTCGGCATGCCCGTCATCACTAAGCTGCTGAAAAGAAACCAACAAATCCTGACCGCGCTTAGCGCAGGCGCGGGTAATACTACCGAGCATCGACAGAAAGAAAGGGTTAATTAATGACTCGTCAGAGGTAGGGTCTTCAAACAACAACAAGGCCAGGGTGCTGCTGCGCTGCTTGCGTAAATTACTGGCGTTTTTATCCACTTTGTAATTCAGCTGTTTAGCAATGGCATGCACCCGTTCCCGGGTTTCTTTGTTTACTTGCGGGCTGTCGCGCAGTGCCCGTGACACCGTGGATTGAGATACCCCGGCCAGATAGGCAATATCAAAGGATGTCGCTTTGTCTTTCATCTTGTGCTCTGCTTATCCAGCGGTACAGCCCTGCAGCAAACTGCAGCAATCTGATCAGCGCATTATCGTTATAGTCGGCTCATCATAGATGGATTTGTTAGCAGATTCAATTTCGGCGTCGGTATCTGTTTTTAACCAGAACTTATGTGACAGTTAAGGTAAATTTGTGAAACTATGTTATTTCTGTTTCGGTGCAGGCCTGCCCCTTGCTAAACTAGTTTGTCACTCTTATCAGGTAAGCATTTGTGTTCAAAACGTCATTAAAAATAGTGTTATTAATGAGCTTGTTACTAAGCGGCATGGCGGCTTCGGCTAACCCTCCCACTTGTCAGGGCAATGATTGTATTGAACAACAAAAGCTGTATTTAAGCTGGGCACTGGGCTACGGCCAACGCAGCAACCCATTAAATGGCGGGAAGAATCTTGATTTGGTGGTCTTGCCTGAAATTTATTACTACAGCAAATACTGGTTTTTTGACAATGGTCGGCTTGGTAGCAGCATTGCGCTGAGCGAGCATACGCAGCTCAGTATTATTGGCCAGTTTAATCAGGAAAAAGGCTATTTTAAGCAATGGTTTAGTGGTAATTTGCTGCAATTTGAAGCCAGTACAGTAATGATGCCTCAGTTTAGTATTGCTTTTGAACAGCAGGCCCCTTCTGAAGTCGCGCTCAGTCAGGTTTCAAAAAGACCGACCGCCTTTGATGTCGGGCTGCAACTAGATACTGTCCGCCATAACACCTTATGGCAACTGGCCTACTGGACCGATGCCAGTAAGCAACATCATGGCCAGTACGCCAGTATAGGGGCAAGGCGGGGTTGGCAAAGCGCCTATGGCAACTGGCAGTTGGCTGCCAGGCTGCATTGGAAAAGCGCCCAGCTAATAGACACCTACTATGGTTTAACGGCATTAGAAGTGGCGCCGGGGCAGGAATATCAAGGCCGGGATAGCTGGCAGGCCGAACTTCGGTTAAACTGGAACAAACCATTAACAGAGCGACTCAGTGTGTTGATATTTCTTCGGTATTTACAGCTGGACAATGCAATGACTGACAGTGCGTTGGTTCGCTCCGACCATGTAACAACCTGGTTTGGTGGCGTGAGTTACCGGTTTTTCTGATGTGGTTAGCACGGTGCGCACTCACCTTGTTCCTTGGCGCGGCGTTTTGCAGTCAGGCCGAGGTTGGTGCCGAAGATTGCACGGAACCCCTGTGCTGGCAAGTCAGCCCGATAGTTTGTGTTGCCGATAAGTTGGAGCAGGGCTGTGAAGCCGCACTGCGGGTGATATGGTTTAGTGACACCCCCCGTACCGTTTGTTTATATCTGGCAGAGCAGCCAGAGCGTTGCTGGCAGGAAGCCACCAGTGGTCAGTGGCAGCAACAGGTCAACTGGCAAACGGGTTGGTTAAGCTTGCGCCAGCAACAGCAGGTGTTGCTTAGCATCGAATTGCAGGTGTTAACCCGGCAACCCGCAAAACGTCGCCGTATCTCCGGCGCATGGAGTATTTTTTAATGGCCAAGATCTTGTTAGTGGAAGACGATGCCCGGCTGGCCGGGTTGGTGCAGAGCTTTCTGGTGCAACATGGTTTTACCGTGCAGCAGCAAAGCCGGGGCGACCTGGTGGCTGAGCAATGTAAACAGTTTCAACCTGATGTAATTGTGCTGGATCTCATGCTACCCGGTTTGGATAGCTTTGGCGTTTGCCGGCAAATAAGGCCGTGGTTTAAAGGGCCGGTATTAATGCTCACCGCCAGGCAGAGTGATATTGACCAGGTGTTGGGACTGGAGCTGGGCGCCGATGATTATGTGATTAAGCCGGTTGAACCCAGAGTGTTGCTGGCCCGGATTAATGCTTTACTGCGGCGCACCCAGGCTAGTCCGCAAGCCGATCAGCAGGAGCTGGCATTTGGCCGTTTAATGTTAAAACAGCGGTCCCGTGAAGCCTGGTTTGACAACAAGCTGGTGGAACTGACCAGCTATGAATTCGATTTATTATGGATGTTGGCGCGCCATGCGGGCCAAACTGTAAAACGTGAAGCTATTCATCAGCAAATTATCGGCCGTGAATATGACGGCCTAGACCGCACGGTCGATGTGCGGGTGTCGCATTTACGGCGCAAGCTGGGTGACAATGCCGAAGTGCCGTTTCGGATTAAAACGGTCTGGGGTAAAGGTTATTTGTTTGTCGCAGACGCCTGGTAACTATGCATCGCTTGTTTCTGCACTTCTATTTGTTTTTCTTTCTGGTACTCATTGGCCTGGGCTGGACGGTTGACCAGTTGTGGCAATATGCACAAGGTGACAAGCTACCGGCGCTGGTTGATACCCTGGCCGAGCAAATGGCGCTGGTTATGCGTTTACCTGAAGCGCAGTGGGCCACTCATTTGGGACTGCCTTATCAGGCGGTGGCAATGGACAGTGTCAGTTGGCAGCCTGCAGAGTGGCAACTATTACAACAAAATCATTTATTACCGTTGTTTCAGGATAACAGTGTGTATTTTTATGGCCTGCGCAACGAGCAGTTGTGGCTACTGGGGCCGCTGCAATTAAATGAACGCACGGGTTTTGACTGGTTCAGCATTTTGTTTTTCAGCCTGCTGGCCGTTGCTGTAGCATTGTGGCTGTGGCCGGTTGCGCGGGATATTCGTTTCTTACAGCAAGGCCTGCAGCGATTTGGCAAAGGGCAACCTGCTGAATTGCAGTTACCCGCCCGCTCGTTTATTGCACCGATTGCCGATAGTTTTCAGCACATGAGCCAACAAATTATCTCTTTATTGGAGCTGCAGCGGGAAATGACCCATGCCGTGTCGCACGAGTTACGTACCCCTATCGCCCGGCTGAAATTTGCGCTGGAAATGGCAGCGCAATTGCCGGAAAATGACAAAAATCTGATGCTGCAGGATGTACGGGAGTTGCAGCAATTAGTTGATGAAATGCTGGACTATGCCAGATTGCAAAGTCATCAGCTTAATCTGAAAAAACAACAAGTAGATTTAACCGAGTTAATCCATAATGTGGCTGAAAAACTGGCACCATTGCCAGGGGCAACGATTGAGTTGCAACTCCCCGCCCGCGCATTGTTTTATTGTGATGCGCACTATCTGGAGCGGGCAATTCAGAATTTACTGGTCAATGCCAAGCGGTATGCTAACCAGAAAATTGTGATTGATCTTAAAGCTCAGCAGGGGCAGTGGCGGATTAACGTGCACGATGATGGCCCGGGCATTGCGGTGGAGCGTCGGGCGGAAGTATTGAAACCCTTTCACCGGCTGGAGCAAAGTCGCAACCGCGAAGAGGGTGGTTTTGGCCTGGGGCTGGCCATAGTCCAGCGTATTGTACAATGGCACCAGGGCAAGCTGATTATCGGTACCAGTCCGCTTGGAGGCGCCAGTTTGCAACTGCTGCTGCCGCTCAGTTAATAATATTACCAACGCACGATCTGCCGCTGCAGGTTATCCGGCTATACTTAGCCGGAAAACTAAGCCGGTAAAAATAAGCCGGAAAATTAAGTCAGCAAATTAAGTCAGCAAATAAGAGTACCTGTTATGTCCCGTTCCGAGCCTTCTATCTGGTTGCTGATGTTATTGGCAGCGGTTGTCGCGACGACACCGTTGGCTATAGATATGTATCTGCCAGCCATGCCAATGATGGCCGTGCAGCTGGACACCAATATTGGTTTGGTGCAGCAGTCGCTGAGTATTTTTCTGGCGGCTTATGGTACCGGCATGCTGGTGTTTGGACCGTTGGCCGATATGCTGGGCCGCCGGCCATTGGCAGTGTTGGGTTTAACGGGTTTTATTCTGGCCAGTGTCGCCTTAAGCCAGGTAGAGAGTATTGAGTGGTTTTTAGGTTGGCGTGCGGTGCAGGCACTGGCAGGGGCGGCGGCTTCGGTAGTGGTGCCAGGTATTATCCGCCATTTGTATCAGCAGCATACCGCTAAAGGCATGTCTTATGTCTCTATGATTATGATGCTGGCACCGCTGGTGGCGCCCGCGATGGGCAGTGGGGTTATCTGGCTGGCAAGCTGGCAGGCCATATTTCTGTTTTTAGCGCTGTACGGTTTGGTCGTGGTATTTTTCAGCTGGCGTTTTTTACCGGAGATCACCAGTCCTCACGTCCAGCAGCGGCCGGCATTTTTCAGTGGCTACCGTAAAGTGTTCCGGCATAAAGCGGCCTGGCCTGATATTGCCAGTTCCATGTTTGCGTCCTTCGCCTTTTTCTGTTTTCTAACGGCCGTATCCTTTGTGTATATCGGCTATTTTGGGGTAAGCGAGCAAATGTTTGGTCTGCTGTTTGCTTTTAACGTGTTGGCGCTAATGAGTGCAAACCTGCTGAACAGCCGGCTGGTGGTGCGGTTTGGGCCGCAGCGTATGCTGCGCTTTGGCCTGATAGTAGCTATAGTTTGTGCCACGTTACTGTGTGTTTTTAACTATTCAGAAATGGGGCTGTGGTACACGGTATTTACCATAGCGCCACTGATGGCAAGTCTGGGGCTAATGGCCACTAATGCCGACGCCATGATTATTATGCAGTTTCCGGATAACAGCGGCACGGCGACTGCAGTTATTGGTACCCTGCGCTTTGGCAGCGGCGCTTTAGCCGGGCCCTTACTGGCTTGGTTTTACACCGGTGATGCCTTGCCGTTTTCAATGCTGATGTTAGCTGGGGTGCTGGCTATAGGCCTGAGCCAGCTGTGGCGCCAGGTTTTGCACTCTGGCGCTGCCGCAACTGCGGCAGAGTAAAAACGCTCAGGCTCAACCCTGGCCTGCAGCGTTGACGTTAATCAGAAACCGAGGTTTTTCAGAAAGTCATCATCCACTGCTGGCTCAACATCCACGGTATTCTCCTGGCGGTATTGCTGGGCATTAGCCAGAATATCGTCCGGGTGTTCCTGTTCGGATTTTTCAAACTCCTGCAATTGAATAAACTCAGTTTTATCCATCGCCAGTTCCATATAAAAAATATTATGCTCTGGTGTGCTGAACGTAACGCGCCGGGCCTGAGGTTGATCAAGCTGGGTATTAATCAGAATTTGTACTTGTTTATTAATCGCCATCATTTTCGGCTGGCTTTGATTAATCGAGGTGTGTAAATCAAGGCGTACCTTGTTGGTGAAGTCACCGACGATCTGATTCATCAGTTCGCCCATCACGTTGCCTACTTCATCAGAAGTATGAAACTGCGCCAGCTCATTTTCAGGCATACCCATACTCATCATGTATTTACGGTATATTTCCAGCGCGGCGGGTGCTGTGAAGTTAATAATAACCAGCCCGGAAAAGCCGCCGTCAAATAACACAAAGCAGCCAAGATCAGGTCGCAGGCAGGTTTTCTGAATTTTCCGCACCATGGGTGAGTGGCTGATCGCCGGGTTGCCAGCGGCCGACAGCACACCGTTAACTGCCTGACACAGCGTTAGCAGGATGTCATCAGTCGTAATAATACGGGTTTTCTTCATTTTATTATCCAGGGACTATTTTCTGACAGTATAAGCCCTTATCAACAACAAACACTAAATTTTACATGCGCCGCCGCTGCATTCGTCGTCGTCATCACCAAATTGTGGTTCGGCGGCTTTTGCTTCGGCTTCTGCTTGCTGTTTCGCCAGCGCAGCTTCAGCACCGTCAAAATCAAGGTTGTTTAAATCAAAATCCAGTTCAGAATCAAAATCAGACATGCTGTTAACTCCTGTTTGCGGCAGTGCTCGTGGTGACTGCTATAAGTTCTATTACCAGTGTAGCAAACAGCAGTGGCTGGTTTAAACCGCCGACGTTGAATAAAAACCGCTGCCCGCTGGTTATTTCCAATCGCGGTCGATTTCACCACTGCGGATTCCTTGCTATTATAGCGACCATTATTTTTTTACCTGACCTGCCCGGAGCTGCTGATGAGCCACTTAACTATCCAAACCCCAGACGACTGGCATTTGCATTTTCGTGATGGCGATATGTTGCTGGAAACGGTTCCCGCCACGGCCCGTCAGTTTGCCCGCGCTATTGTTATGCCAAACTTAGTGCCGCCGGTTACCACCGCCGAGATGGCTGTGGCGTACCGTGAGCGTATTCTGGCAGCCCGGCCCGTTGGTAGCGAGTTTCAACCGTTGCTTACCTTGTTCCTGACCGATAAAACCAGCCGCCAGCAAATTATTGATGCTAGGGCTGCCGGCGTAGTCGCAGCTAAGTTATACCCCGCTGGCGCCACCACCAATTCCAGCGCCGCAGTCAGCGCGCTGGACTCACTGTATCCGGTATTTGAAGCAATGGCAGAACACGGTATGTTGCTGTTGGTACATGGCGAGGTCACTGACCATGATATTGATATTTTTGATCGGGAAAAAGTCTTTATCGACCGCTACCTGCAGCATATTGTCGCCCGGCTGCCGCAGTTAAAAGTGGTGTTTGAGCATATTACGACCGCCGATGCGGCTAGTTTTGTCAGCGAAGCGGGTAGCAACGTGGCCGCCACCATTACCCCGCAACATTTACTGCTCAATCGCAACGACTTACTGGTCGGCGGGGTGCGTCCGCACAATTATTGTTTACCGGTATTAAAGCGCCGCACCCATCAGGAAGCGCTGCGCGCAGCTGTAGCCAGTGGCTCTGCCAAGTTTTTCCTCGGTACGGATTCAGCGCCGCATGAGAAGCATCGCAAAGAGTCAGCCTGTGGTTGTGCCGGTTGCTACAGTGCGCATAGCGCAATAGAGCTATATGCTCAGGTGTTCGGCGAGCTGGGTTGCCTGGACAAACTGGAAGGTTTTGCCAGCCACTATGGTGCGGATTTTTACGGTTTACCACGTAACGAAGGTACGGTAACTTTGCAGCGCCAACAGTGGCAGGTGCCTGCAGAAATTACCCTGCCTAATGGCCTGCCGATAGTACCGTTTTATGCCGGCCAGATGTTAAACTGGAAGCTGGTATAGCGCTTAGTTTTCAAAGACAGTAATCGGCTTGCTCTAAGTCGACCGTTGCAGGCCTGGATGGCCGAATCGAGCCTACAGGGAAGTATTTACGGCGTGTTGATGTGAGCAAACCGGTTGCTGTAGTCTCTGTATTTGAGTTAGGTCTTTAAATAACTCAGCAGCCGCTCCAGTGCGCGGTAGCTGAGTGCTTCCATCAAATGGGCGCGGCTGATGTTCGGTTGCTGCTGCAGGTCGGCGATGGTGCGCGCCACTTTGATAATTTTATGGTAGGTACGGGCCGATAATTTAAAGCGGTGAATGGTGTCTTCTAAAAAGCGGGCATCATCCTGCTTTAGCGGGCAAAAATCAGCGATTTCGCTGCCGCTTAACCGGGCATTGGCTTTGCCCTGGCGCGCCAGCTGTATATCCCTGGCCGCCACCACCCGCTGTTTGACGCTGGCACTACTCTCCTCTGTGCTGTGTTGCTGGCTTAGCATGCCTTTGGGCAATAACGGCACTTCAATTTGTAATTCTATCCGGTCGATAAACGGCCCCGATAACCGGTTTAAATAGCGCATAACCTGCTCGGGTGTGGCGCGACCATCCTCATGGTGGCCGGTCGGGCTGGGATTAAGCGCCGCCACTAACTGAAACTGCGCCGGAAACTCGGCCTGGCGGGCGGCTCTGGAAATATGCACAATGCCAGTTTCCAGCGGCTCGCGCAGCACGTCCAGCACTTTACGTGGAAATTCCGGCAGTTCGTCTAAAAATAAAATGCCGTGGTGGGCCAGTGATATTTCACCCGGTCGCGGTACTGAGCCGCCACCGACCAATGCCACCGCCGAGCTGGTGTGGTGCGGGCTGCGAAAAGGCCGCTGTTGCCAGTCGGTCAGGTTTCGCTGCAAGCCGGCAATGGAATAAATAGCGGCGGTAGCCAGCGCTTCCTGCTCAGTCAATGCCGGTAAAATTCCGGGCAGGCGCTGTGCCAACATCGACTTACCCGTACCGGCCGGGCCCAGCATTAACATATTGTGCTCACCGGCAGCTGCAATCTCCAGTACCCGTTTAGCATGACCCTGGCCGCGTACATCGGCTAAATCGGCCATATGTTGTACCGGTCGCTCGGGCAACGGCGGAATTGCAGGCAACGCCTGCTGTGCCAGTAAAAAGCTGTGCACCTGCAATAAATGCTCGGCGCCATGAATTTTTGCTTTCGGTACCTGCTGCGCCTGCTGGGCATTTAACATTGGCATCAGCGCAGCCCGGCCTGCATCGCGGCAGGCCACCGCCACCGGGATCTCACCCAGAATGGGCCGTATTTCGCCAGATAACGCCAGCTCGCCATAAAACTCGTACTCGCCGGTACACTGTTCATTCAGCTGGCCACTGGCGACGATAATGCCAAGGGCAATAGGCAGGTCAAAACGGCCGCCCTCTTTGGGTAAGTCGGCCGGGGCTAAATTAACGGTTATTTTTCTATCGGGAAACGCAAAACCGCTGTTAACCATGGCGCTACGCACCCGGTCGCGTGATTCTTTTACCGACGTTTCAGGCAGGCCTACCAGCTGAAACGCCGGCAAGCCATTGCTAATGTGCACCTCAACGGTAACCAGTGGTGCATCCAGGCCATGGCGAGCCCGGCTGTAAACAACGGCCAGTGACATCCTGTCTCCGATATTTTACTTAAATAATGCATTATGTTTAGCATATTGTTAATTTAATGCAAGCTACAGGGTGGCCGCGCGGCAAAAGCGGCATGAATACAGTTGCTTATTCCCCACTTTACCAATAGCCTGCTAAGCTCAAAGGCTAACGCCATGCCATTCACACGAACAAAGGTAGCAACAAATGATTCAACGCGCTCTGCAGCATATTCTGGGGTATCCGCGCGTTGTCACAGCGTTGTGCCTGCTAATAATCGTTGGCAGTGGCTGGGGGATAGGCAATTTATACTTTCGTGGCGATTACCGGATTTTTTTCAGCAACGATAATCCGCAACTGCAGGCCTTTGAGCAAATGCAGCAGCAGTTTAATAAAAGCGATAATATCCTGATCGCTATCGCGCCGGCCGATAAACAGGTGTTCAGTGCAGAAACTCTGGATCTGGTCAGGCAATTGACAGAAGCGGCCTGGCAAACACCCTATTCTATCCGGGTAGATTCATTAAGTAATTATCAACACACCGAAGCCATTGCTGATGATTTATGGGTCGCTGATCTGGTTGGCGAAACGCTTGAGCTTAATAATACGGAGCTGAATAAGATAGCTGGCGTGGCATTAAACGAACCGGTGCTGAAGAAGCGCCTGGTATCGGCCAATGGCAGTGTGACGACAATTAATATTACCTTGCAGTTGCCAGAGCAAAACCTGCAGCACGAAGTTAAAGAAGTATGGCAGGCCATCTCGGCCATGCTGGAGACGTTTAAGGCCTCGCATCCGGATACGGCGTTTCATGTTAGTGGCGTGGTGGCCATGAACTATGCGTTCGCCTATGAAGCCGAAAATGACGTAAAAACTCTGATTCCAGTCATGTTTGCAGCTATTTTGCTGATGCTGGCCTGGTTGTTGCGCTCGCTACTGGCCTCGCTGGCTACGCTGGTAATTATTGTGGTTACTGTAGTCAGCACCCTGGGATTGGCTGGTTGGGCCGGGCTGTTTTTAAGTACGGCAACGGTGAATGTGCCAACGATTTTAATGACACTGGCGGTCGCCGATTCGGTGCATCTGATTGCCGCCATGCAATTTGCCCTGCGCCGCGGTGACAGCAGGTTGCAGGCAATACAGTACAGTTTAAAGCGCAACAGTATGCCGGTATTTATTACCAGCGCCACCACCGCAATAGGCTTTTTAACTCTGAATTTTTCTGAAGTCCCTATTTTGCGTGACTTGGGCAATATGACCGCAGTAGGGGTGATGCTTGCGTGCCTGTTCAGTCTGGTACTGCTGCCGGCATTGCTGTTATTTATGCCGATCAGTGCCGGGCAGGGTAAGCACAGCGCCGCCGGAAGCAGTGATAAAAGCATGTTATGGCTGGCTAACAAGGTAATCCGCTGGCAACAGCCGCTATTCTGGGGCATGACCCTGCTAATCCTCGGTTGCAGCAGTTTAATCAGTCGCAATATCATTAACGATGAGGCGGTTAAGTACTTTGCTGCCGATACCGAGTTTCGTCAGGCTAACGATTTTCTGGAGCAAAACCTGACTGGCGCCACTACGGTTGATTTTGTTATCGGCGGCAATGAAGCCGGTGCGGTGAATGAGCCGGAATTTTTAGAGGCAGTAGCCGATTTTGCCAGCTGGCTGCAACGTCAGCCAGAGGTGCAGCATGTCAACAGTATTACGGATACCATACGGCGACTGAATAAAAATATGAATCTGGACGACCCGGCCTTTTATTGGTTGCCAGATAACCGGCAGCAAAGCGCGCAGTACTTACTAATGTATGAAATGTCGCTGCCCTTTGGCCTGGATTTAAATAACCAGTTAAACCTGGATAAAAGCGCGACCCGGGTAGCCGTTAGTTTGCATAACCTTGGCAGTAAGCAGCTCACTGCTTTTGAAACGCGCGCGCTGGCGTATCTGGCTGAAAACGCCGGTGCATATTCAGCAACTGCTGCCAGTACCGCGCTGATGTTTGCCCATATTGGCGAGAAAAATATGGCATCAATGCTGCAAACACTGCCATTAGCGCTGCTATTAATCTCGCTGCTGCTGGTCTTTAGTTTACGATCATGGCGCCTGGGGTTAATCAGCCTTATTCCTAATATTACCCCGGCGCTGGTCGCGTTTGGTTTATGGGGAGTACTAAGTGGTGAAATAAATCTGGCATTATCGGTAGTGGCCGGCATGAGTCTGGGTATTATTGTCGACGATACCGTACACTTTCTAAGTAAATACCGGGCCGCCAGGCTGGAAGGGCAGGCAACCGAGCAAGCCATACGCTATGCTTTTACCACGGTTGGCCGGGCGCTGTGGATCACCACCGTGGTACTAATAACCGGTTTTGGGGTATTAATGCTCTCCGGCTTCCGGCTTAATTCTGATATGGGCATGTTAACCGCACTGGTGATCCTGGTGGCACTGATTATCGATTTTCTGTTTCTGCCCGCCTGCTTATTAAAATTTGATGCAAAGGAGTATAAAACTGATGGCACACCATAACACCGTCCGCTTAGGCATATTTTTTCTGACCATCAGTCTGCTGCTTGTTGCACCGGTTCACGCCGATCCGACAGAAGGCTCAGCAGAAAAAGGCCTACAAATTGCTACTGAACAGAAAAAGCGGGATACCGGCTGGGGTGACAGTGAAAGTAAAGTACTGATGATTTTGCGAGACGCCGGCGGTGATGAAAGTATCCGGCGCATGCGCACTCTGGCACTGGAAGTGATAGGCGATGGCGATAAATCGCTGATTATATTTGATGAGCCGCGTGATGTGCGGGGCTCCGCATTTTTAAGTCATTCTCACCCCACGGCCGAAGACGACCAGTGGTTGTTTTTACCGGCGATCAAGCGTACCCGGCGCATTGCCAGCCGTAATAAGTCCGGGCCTTTTATGGCCAGCGAATTTGCATACGAGGACATGGCTTCATTTGAACTGGAAAAATATCAGTTTCGCTATTTGCGCGATGAGGAAGTCAACGGCGTCATGTGTTACGTGATTGAGCGGATCCCGGCCGACAAATTTTCGGGCTATAGTAAAACCATTGCCTGGGTAGACAAAGCGCATTACCGGGTGCAGAAAATAGAGTTTTATGATAAAAAACAAAGCTTACTGAAAACCTTAGTTGCCACTGATTATAAATTATTTAAGGATAAATACTGGCGGCCAATGCTGCTGCGGATGCAAAACCATCAAACCGGCAAAAGTACCGATTTGGTGATAGAAGAGCTGCAATTTGACGTGGGCCGCAGTGCCGCTGATTTTGACGTTAATGTACTGGATCGGCTGCGCTAGTTGGGCACGCCGGGAAAATACTGAGGTATTATGATTAACTTCGCTGCGCAGTTGCACCGAACCACGGTGACCGGTTTATTGCTGCTAATAGCGCTGACGACAGCGATGCCAGGCTATGCATTGCAGGCCCGTGAGCTTGGCCCGGTGGTATCGACCGATACCTTATGGCGGGTGGCGGTGCAGGCCCAGCCAGATGATACCGTCAGTATGCCGCAGGTGGTGTATGCGTTATGGCGCAGTAATCCTGCGGCCTTTGTCGATGGCGACATTAATAAATTACGTACCGGCATGGTACTGCAAGTGCCGAGCCGCGCCGATATGCTGGCAACAGAGGTTGCTGCAGCCCGGGCCTGGTATTATCAGGCGATCAGAGGGCAGCGCATGTCGGCGCTTGTCCCTGCGACACCTCCAACCACAGTGCCGCTCGCCGAAGCACCGCCAGCCTCAGCACTTCCAACGCCAGTGCCGCAGCCACAAGCCAGCGGCGAGCCAGTTGTTGCGCCAACGGCGCCAGCGGCTGTTGCTACCACAGCTCAGAGCGCAGAACCGGCGGTCACAACCGCAGCAGCGCAGCCAGAGCCGTTACCAGCACGCTTTAGTTTACGCCAACAGCATCAGCTAAGCGCCGCGCAGCGCTATTTCGGCCAAACCGGCGCTGCCGGTCAGGCCCGGGCGCATACTCTGCTTAGTGTGTTGTCAGACTGGTCATGGCAGAATGACGATGGCAGTCAGCATTTTCAGCTTACGCCGTTTTTACGCTGGCACCAACGCGACAGTGCCAGCAACTTACTGGATTTGCGCCAGGCTTACTGGCGCTATGCGGCCAGTAACTGGGAGTTTAAAGCCGGCAACGACATCGTGTTCTGGGGGGTAAGTGAATCACAGCGCCTGGTCGATGTGATAAACCAGGTAGATATGGCGGGCGGCGTGGATATGGAAGCCCGGTTGGGCCAGCCAATGCTCAGTTTCAAAGGCTGGAATAGCGCCGGTACCCTCGAGCTATATTTACTGCCGTATTTCAGAGAACGTTTGTTTGCCGATCCCGCTGGCCGGCTGACCACGCCCTGGCCGGTTGAACAAGATATCGCATTGTATGAGTCCAGTGAAAAGCGTAGCAACCTGGATGTTGCCCTGCGCTGGTCGCAGCGTTTCAGTGCACTGGATTTGGGACTCAGTTATTTTGCCGGCAACAGCCGCGAGCCCCTGCTGATACCGCAACCTGCAGCACAACAACTGCAACCCTATTACTTTCAGATGCAGCAATGTGGCGTCGATGCCCAATACGTGGCAGGTGACTGGCTATGGAAACTGGAGAGTATTTACCGGCGCAGTGGCCCGCAAGAGTTTGTGGCGACAACCGTGGGCTATGAGTATACCCGGGTAGGAGTATTTAACCGCAGCTGGGATTTAGGCTGGCTGGCAGAGTATCAATATGACAGCCGCGGTTTACAGGCGCCGGTTACCGGACAGAATGACATTTTTGTTGGCTGGCGGCTGGCGCTGAATGATGTGGCCGGCAGCGAGCTATTATTTGGGGTATTGCAGGATTTGGACCGTAGTGATAGCCGCAGTGCCAGGCTTGAAGCCTCGATGCGGTTAACGAACAGCCTGCGACTTCGCCTGAATGGCTGGTTGTTTCAAAGCGATGATGTCACTGATGTACTCTATAATCTGCGCCGTGATGACTATATTGAGTTAAGCCTGGACTACTATTTTTAATACCCCATTTCGTTGAAAAACGACCAGTAACTGACGAAGACGCTTTGGTCTGCCGGCAAAGTAAGCTAGCATGGGAGTTTTCGTTGGTGTCAGGCTTGACCGTTGCCGCCAGAAGTCACTTCAGTAAGAGTTAACGATATTTTGAATAACCCCACCGAACAGCATGCTTTCCCCCTGGACGAAGACCGTTTGCTGCAATGGTTTGACAGTGCCACCCTGCATCGGGCCCGGGCGTATTTGCAAGCCGGCAAAGTGCTGAAGCTGGAGTACAGCGATGATTTAAGCCAGATCAGTGCTCAGGTATGGGGGGCGGGCTTTTCGCCGTACCGGCAAAATATTGTACTGGCACAAACCGACACTGGCTGGGCGCTGCGTGACAGCTGCAGTTGCCCGGTGGGCCATAGGTGCAAACATATTCTGGCGGTGTTGCTACGCTTAAAACGTGACTATTCTCAGCAGCAATTGCGCATAAAACAGCTGCCGCAACTTAAACTGGATAACTGGTTTACCGAGCTGGAACAGCTGCAGCAACCGGTGCGGGATGACAGTGGCGACACCGTGCTGTATTTACTAAGCTACGGCCAGGCCGGCTTACAGCTGTATCCGCGCCGGGTTAGGCCGATGAAAAAGGGCGGCTAGACCAAAGGCCAGACAATTGGCAAATACGATTTAGTTAGTCCGCAGCCGCCCTCCTGGCTGAATGACAGCGACTATCAGTTGCTGACACTGTTTCGCAGCCATAACCTGGCCGACCAGTCGGTGTTGGAAGATAACTGGGGCTATCAGTTGTTGCAACAGTTGCTGGCCACCGAACGCTGTATGTTCAGCGAAGCCCGCTACCCACTAAGCTGGGGTGAACAACGGCCACTGGAATTAAGCTGGCACAATAGCAAAGCCGGTCAGCAATTAGGCTGGCAAATTGGCGATGATCACAATAGCGTGCTGGTATTTACCGATCCGCCCTGCTATCTGGATACCGATACTTATCAGTTGGGGTTACTGGTAACGCCATTAAGTGGCCGCGAATTAAAGCTACTATCGAAAATGCCACCGGCCCCGGCCGCACTATTACAAAGTCGGTTGGGTCGGTTACAGCAATTATTGCCCAAAATAAGCCTGCCAATGCCAGCAGGTTTAGGGGTTGAGCAAATTAACGTTAAGCCGACTCCGGTACTGCAGTTAAAAATGTTACCACGCCACAGCAAAGGGCGGCAGGAGCCCGTAGCCTTACTTAGCTTTGATTACGACAAGCAGCGGCTGCCGCTGGATTTACAAGCATCACAAACTGAGGTGCAACAAGGCTCGCGTACCTATTTTGTCAAACGACACCGGCCCAGCGAAACTGCGGCGCTGGAAGTGTTACTGGAGCTGGAGCTGCTAAGCCTGCCTGCTTTGCCGGCCCCGAACGAACAACAAGCGGCGTTTGGGGTGGGCGATGGCCCCGACAACCCCGAGTTGTGGCAACCATTGTTACAGCAACTTGATAGCCTGCGCGATGATGGCTGGCAGGTAGAGCAGGCCAGTGACTTTAACCTGGATATTCTGGCGGCAACCCCTTATTTGCAGGTGCAGGACGGTAAAAAAACCGGTTTTGAACTGGGTATTCAGGTCGATATTGACGGCCAGCAGGTACCCTTACTACCGTTAATCAGCCAGTGGCTGCGCCAGAATGGTCTGCCTGGCGCAGAGCAGCAAATCTGGCTTAGTTTGCCCCAGGGTAAACTGGCCCTGCCAATGACCTTAATTCAGCCATTAATCGATACGATTGTCGAGTTGCTGAATATGCATAAGGCGCCGCTAACGCTGGAATTGCCGGACTTTAAAGCAGCGATTTTACCGCCACCCGGTGCGGCTGAGATTCAATACCTGAATGCTAACCGCCTCGCCAGCCTTAACCAGCAACTGCATAATTTCAGTGGTATTACCGATGTTGCCTTGCCTGATAATCTGCAGGCAACCTTACGGGCATACCAGCAACAGGGCTTGAACTGGCTGACATTTTTAAAACAGTATGGCTTAGGCGGCGTGCTGGCTGATGATATGGGGCTGGGTAAAACCCTGCAAACGCTGAGTTTTATCTTAAAGCAGTATCAACAGGGTGAGCTTAACCAACCGGCATTAATTGTTTGCCCGACCAGCTTGCTGGGTAACTGGCAGCAGGAAGCACGTCGTTTTACCCCTGATTTAAAAGTACTGCAGGTGTATGGACCGAAACGACGTCCGTTATTTGAGCAGCTGGCGGATTATCAGCTTATTGTCACCAGTTATCCGCTACTGGTGCGCGACATTGCCCTGTACCGTCAGCATCGCTTTAGTGTCGTGGTGCTGGATGAAGCGCAGCACATTAAAAACGCTGGCAGCCAGGCAGCGCAAAGCGTGCGGGTGCTGCATCGCGACTTCAGCCTGGCATTAACCGGCACCCCGCTGGAAAACCATCTGGGTGAGTTAAAGTCGTTGTTTGATTTTGTGCTGCCAGGTTTGCTAGGCACCGAGCAACATTTCAGCCAGGTGTACCGTAAGCCGATAGAGAAACACGGCGACGCCGAACGGGCCCGGGTATTGCGCCAGAAAATAGCGCCGTTTATGCTGCGCCGCACTAAGGGCCAGGTAGCGACTGAACTTCCGGAAAAAACCGAAATAGTGCAGTTGCTGGAACTGGAAGCTGATCAGCGCAACCTTTACGAAAGTATCCGTTTAATTATGGAAACAAAAGTGCGTGAGTTGTTTGTGCGCAAAGGGGTGGCGGCCAGCCAGATTGAGTTTTTAGATGCCTTATTAAAATTGCGGCAGGTGTGTTGTGATGCCCGCTTAGTGCCGATAGAGCAGGCGCAAACAGTGCGGCATAACGCCAAATTGCAATGGCTGCGTGACACGCTGCCGGAGATGCTGGAAGAGGGACGGCGCATATTATTATTCAGTCAGTTTGCCAGCATGCTACATTTAATTGAGCAGGAATTGCAGTACATGGGCATTAGCTATAGCAAGCTAACCGGCCAGACCAAACAACGCCAGACCCAGATTGATGCGTTTCAAAATGGTGAGACCGAAGTGTTTTTAATTAGCTTAAAGGCGGGCGGTACCGGCTTAAACCTGACGGCTGCCGATACGGTTATTCACTATGATCCGTGGTGGAACCCGGCGGCAGAGCAACAGGCAACCGATAGGGCGCATCGTATTGGTCAGGATAAAGCGGTGTTTGTTTATAAACTGATCGCCCGCAACACCGTTGAAGAAAAAGTTCAGCAGTTGCAAAGCTTTAAGCAGGGCCTTGCCGATCAGTTATTAGGCGGCAGTAAAGGCCAGTTATGGCAGGGTGAAGCGGCAGACTTACTGGCGTTATTCTCCAGCGACGAATAAGCCTGCCAGAAAATGGTTGAAGCCAGCGCCGTTGCATTGTTATTAAGCCGTTAAGAATGTAATATTGATGCGTTTTTAGCGGGCCAAGTGCCAGCCATTGCCCCACCTGCGTTGCAGAACCGCGGCGGCTGCAGAACAATACTGGTAAGTGAAAACTCAGGATTTAACAACAATATCAAGGAGACAGTAATGCGTAAATTACTCGTGGTGGCGGCTATTATTGCCGGCGCGGTTTATGGTTATATCAAACTCACCGGAACAGACAGTGCCGTTGTGCACCACGCTGAGCTGGAATATGTGCCGGCAGACACCGCTTTTTTATCTGCGCAATTAGAGCCGGTAGATTTTGTGGCCTACCTTAATGCGTTTGGTTTAAGCCCGGATTATTACAGTGAAACCAGCCTGCAACAGTTGGCAGAACTTACAGCGAATTCTGACGAGCCACAACTTCAGTTTCTTTTTAGTTTAGCGCACGACTATATGCGGGCAGTAGCACAACCCGAGCAGCTAGAGGTGCTCACCGGCATTAAACCGCAGGTGCGCTCGCTAAGCTATCTGGTGGGGCTGGCACCGGTGATGCGGATTGAATTGGCAAATGAGGCGGCATTCTGGCAATTATTCGACCGCGCTGAAGAGGCCAGTGGTATCAGTCATCAGGCTATACCCGGTGATGACGGTGGCTACCGCTCGTACAGCTTTACGATGGGAGAGTTCAGCGCAGAGCTGCTGGTGTCGGTTACCGAGGGTTGGGGTAATATGGCGCTGGTGCTGCCTATTCAGGGTGAACAAACCCGCCAGCTGGTGTTAATGGCGGCCAAGCCTGAGCGTAACATTACCAGCGATAACCAACTGGCCAATATGGTGTCACAGTATAAGTTAAATCCGAATGCCGTTGGTTTTATCAGTTTTCAGCAAATTGTAACCGGCCTGACCACCACCGATGGCAACCGCCTGGCAAACGATGTGCAGTTAATGGCTAACCCGCAATTTAATACCATGATGGAGCCGTGGCGCAGTGCTGAATGTCAGCAGGATCTTACCGCGATTACCAGCAGCTGGCCGGGTATTTATCTGGATAGCAAGATTGACAGCAAAGCCGGCCAGAGCACTCATGTTCGCAGTAAAATGCTGGTGCCTACCAGCAATACCGAAACCGTGACTACCCTAAGTGGCATTCGTGGCTTTGTCCCCAGCCATGTGGCACAGGGCATGAACGGTGCGGTATTTAGCATGGCGCTGGGTTTAGATATGGCCGAGTTTGCCCCGGCGATGACCAAAATATGGCGTGGTTTAACCCAACCGGCTTATCAGTGCCCGCAACTGGCAGAGCTGCAGCAGCAAATGCAGCAGGCAAACCCGATGGCCATGTTGGCTGCAGGTGCTATGGTGAATGCGGTTCGCGGAGCGTCGGTAACCATTAACGATTTAGTGTTGGACCCTAACACCATGCAGCTATCTGCAGTGGATGCCATGCTTAGCGTTACCGTGAAAAATGCCCGTAGCTACCTGGAAGGCTTAAAAGGGATGGTACCGGGTATGGCTGAAATTGAACTGCCAGCGGATGGTGAAGAGTTGGCGTTAAACAGTGTATTGCCGATGCTGGACGCGTTTGGCGTTACGCCAATGCTGCAGGTAAATGATTCGCATCTGGTGGTGTATGCCGGTGATAAAGGTACCTCTCAGGCAAAAGCGACTTTAGGCCAGGCTATTGAGAAGAACGGCATGCTAAGCATTGGCATGGATTACTCCCGGTTTTTCAGCATTATGACCCAGACAATGCAGGCCAGTGGCCAGCCGGTGCCAGATGAATTACAGGCACTGACCGATATGGATATGCAAATTCAGGTTAATATGGATATTGATGATCAGGGTGTTGTGATGAATAGCGAAATGACTATAGGTGGCGCTCAGTAAGCGTTTAAAGCTCGCTTTGCAATACCAAAGGGCAGCTAGCAGCTGCCCTTTTTTATGGTGAATGGTGGGCTAATACTGAGGCGTAATAATCAGTCAGCTTGCTTGCTCGCTACCATCGGTTGTTGCAATGAAAAATAATACGCCAGCGCGTCGATATCCGTGTTGCTAAGACCTCTTGCTTGTGGCGTCATCAATGCATGCTTGCGCTCTCCTGTGCGATAAGCTGTTAGCGCGCTGGCTAACTCAGTGGCAGAGCGGCCAGCCAGGCTGGGATAGTTTGGGTGGCTGGAGATACCATTACGGCCATGACACGCTGCGCAGCTGTATGCTTTTAGCTGGCCCTGTTCAAATAGCAGCCGTTGTGGTTCGCTCAGGCTGGCAATAAGTTGCTGCTGACTGGCATCAGGGCTAGGATCAGAGCAGGATGTGAGGCTGCTGATACTAAGGATAATAACAGCAGAAAATAATGTAAACCGGCTAGCGGGGGCAAAGGCTTTCTTCATTGACAGCTCCTGAATTTAGTATCGTCAGCCTGCCACAGCGGCAGTAAAAAGCCCAGCAAAAGCGCCGTAAAATGCCGCTTATCCCTGTTAAGCGTCTTTACGTCACAAGGGTTTGCTATTTGTTATTTCAGCGCTTAGGCTGAACGGTAAATCAACTTTGCGGAACTGCCTGTGCGCCTGTTTATAAGCTTAATACTTTGCTTTTGTGTCAGCGCATGTGGCGGAAGTGATAGCGCTGTCAGCGACATGCCTGTGGCCAATGTAAACTGGCAACCGGCCGTGGCAGGTGACTGGCCTGTCAGTACGGCAGCGGCTGAAGCAATGGATGCAGCTTTACTACAGCAAGCATTTAATCAGGCGGCTGAACTAAGCCCAATGCATGGGTTATTGGTGCTGCGAAATGGCAAGCTGGTTGGCGAAGCCTATTATCATGGGCAGCAGCGGGATTCATTACAGCACTTACGTTCTGTAACCAAAACCATCACTATGCTGATGATCGGTAAGGCTATTGAGCTTGGTGCGATTAGCTCGGTTCATCAACCAATTACCGATTTTTTCACTGAAGACTATAACGAATTTCTGACGGATAAGGCTGATCTCACCATAGCGCACCTGTTGGATATGAGTAGTGGTATTGACTGGGACGAGAGTACAGCCCAGGGATACAACAACTGGGTGACTGCCACTGATCAAGTTGGCTATGTATTGCAGCGGCCGGTTGTCAGTGCGCCTGGCAGCAGCTTTAACTATAATTCAGGTACTTCACATTTACTGTCCTATATTATCACTAAGTCTACAGGCCGCTCTCTGGCTGACTTTACTGAACAATATTTGTTTAGCCCGCTTGGTATCAGTCAGTTTAATTGGGAAACCCTGCATAACAGTACTACCAATGGCGCTGCCGGATTAACACTGAGGCCCCGGGATTTAGCTAAAATAGCAGTATTGCTGCAGCAACAAGGACGCTGGCAAAACCAGCAAATCATTGCTGCCAGCTGGGTCATCCAGGCATCTGAAGTAAGTCAGCCACTTAATCAACCTCTGGGGGGGCTGAATTTAACCGGCTATGGTCGGCAGTGGTGGCTGGGCAGCGTCAATGCCGGAGATTTTCAGTTAGGCTGGGGGTTTGGCGGACAATTTATCCTGACCATACCCCAGCAAAATCTGACAATTGTGCTGTTGCAGAATTTTCAGGCCGGCGTACCCGGTCAGACTAACGCTGCGATGGCGCTTATCCGGCAGTACATACTGCCGGCACTATGAAGATGTTGTTTAATCGGCGTACCACATTCTGGCCTGACGGGCCGGAATACTAAAGCTGTGGTTACTGCCACCAATACTGAACGTGGCGCCACCGCTGAGTGCATCCCGATATGTGCGGTACCAGTAAAAGCGGCCATTGGTATTGACGTTGAAGGTAACCTGACTACCGCATTTGTTAATGCCAACTACCCCTTCCTGAGCGCGGCGAAACAAAATAGCACAGTTGCTTGATGCCAGTACTTCCATGCCCTGTCCCTGCATCCGGTTATGAAAGTTAATCATCCGCTGCACAGAGGTTGCGCGGTAGGCGTTAACCCAACGGTTATTGTCGGTGCCGGTACTGTCACTGAATACCAACGGCTTACCGCCGTCCCTTCCCAGCACATAGGCATACGCCAGATACTCGTCGGTTGGGTTCATGATCAGATAGCGAAACCCATCATTAGTGGGAATATCGTGGGTAATGGTAAAGGTTACCGCCCGGCTATTGGCCAGTGCCTGGCCATAAGCGCCGGGATCAACCAGCTCATTCATACTACCGCTGGGGTTAAATGCCCGGCGCAGACTTTCAAATAGCGGAAAATCATAGGCCTTATGGTCGGTGTTTTGAATATACGGCGCCAGATAGCTGTTGTATTCATTATTGCCGGCGCCGCCGCTGGTAATAATTTCACCAAACACGTACATGCCGCTTTTGATCGTGCTGGTAAAGATCTGGTTAATATGCCAGATAGTCATATGCTTGGCTGCATCAACCCGAAAGCCTTTCACACCCATATTTTTCAAGGCTTGCAGGTAGGCGCGTTGTTGTTGTACTACCCAGCTGTTCGGGTTGAGATCCGGTAAACCAGTATCGCCACCACCGCCACACAAACGCCAGTTCTGCACTTGCCAGACATCGTTGTAATTCTGAATGCAATTGGCGGGGTTAAAATCCCAGGGGCTGAATAACCCCTGAGTTAAATTGCCAAATAAGCGCTGGTTATTCCAGTAAGTAGGGTTACTGGCATAATTATTAAGCGCTGCCTGGCCGGGAAAGTCGGTAGCTGCACTGCGCTCATTGGCCATATGGTTTAATACTATATCAGCGTACACCTCACCCCGCCGTGCCGGATTGCTGTCGTTCAGGGCATTAATCATCGCCTGAAACGATTGCTTATTGCCTTTGCAGTGATCAATAACCCGGATATCCTGCGGTTGATAACGTTGCCACCAGGCGCAGTTGCCGGCGTTTGATTTTAAGGGTGGGGCTACCAGTACTGCTTTATAACCCAGATTTTTAATTTCCTCTGCCCGGTTGGCTACCTCGTTATAATGCCAGTCGAAGGCATGTAAAATAACGTCGGCCAGCGCCTGTGGCGTGATAAACAGCAGTGTGCCAAGCAGCATACTGCGACAACCTAAAGTAAAAGCTCGCATGTTTTCGTCCTGTAATTTATTGTTTTCAAGACATCCGTGCATGAGCCGCCAGCAACGCCAGCGAAGTGTTAGTGACAACTTAACCCCTTTAACACCGCACCAGCATACTGAGCTGTTGCGCTGAAATATTGTCATTTCACGCCAATATGACAACTGGTTTACAGTTTATAAATGTTGGGAACGGCAAGGCCTGCAAAATAAGATAAACGGCTGGCAAAATGCCACAGATAACGCCAGAAGCAACCACCAGCATGCTGAAAAAGCCGTATAGTAGATATGACGTTGACTATTTCAGGACATATTATGTTTTGCAGAAACCCATTACTGCCCGTGTTGTTGTTTAGCGCACTGCCACTTTATGCTGCGCCTGGCGACGACAAGACCCAGCAGCTGCATGCAATAGCCACTGCCCCGTCGGCGGAAAATATTGAGCGCGATATTGCTAAGCTGGTGAGTTTCGGCACCCGCCATACCTTGTCAGAAACTAAGTCGGATACCCGAGGTATTGGTGCCGCCAGGCGCTGGATCAAAGCTGAATTTGAGCGTATTTCTGCCGAGTGTGGCGGCTGCCTGGAAGTGTCTTACTCCAGTGCAGTTATCGAAGGCGAAGCCCGCATACCTAATGCCACCGATGTGGTAAGTGTTATTGCCGTGCAGCGCGGCAAGACTGATCCTGGCCGTTATGTCATTATGGCCGGCGATATCGACTCACGGGTTAGCGATGTAATGAATTACACCAGCGATGCACCAGGTGCAAATGATAATGCCTCGGGTGTGGCCGGCGCACTGGAAGCAGCGCGGGTGCTGAGCAAGTATCAGTTTAATGGCACCATTGTTTATGCGGCGTTGTCTGGCGAGGAGCAAGGCTTGTTTGGTGGCAAAATTCTGGCAGCACAGGCAAAAGAAGCGGGTTGGCGAATTAAAGCCGTGCTGAACAATGACATGATCGGTAACACTGCCGGTATAAATGGCGTAATCGATAACACCACCGCCCGCGTGTTTGCCGAAGGTACCCGGGCTAACGAAACGGAGCAGGAAGCACGGCAACGCCGTTTTACGGGTGGTGAGAACGACTCGCCCACCCGTAACCTGGCCCGTTACATCGATGTCATTGCCGATCGTTACATCCCTAATCTGGATGTGATGCCGGTATACCGGCTGGATCGTTTTGGTCGTGGTGGCCATCACCGGCCATTCAATGACTTAGGGTATCCGGCGGTGCGTATTATGGAGACCAACGAGCATTATGACCGCCAGCATCAGGACTTGCGCACCGAAAATGGTGTTGTATACGGTGATACCATCGACGGCGTCGACTTTGCTTATGCCGCTAAACTTACTGCGTTAAATGCGGTAACCCTGGCCAGTTTGGCCTGGGCGCCAAATCCACCGGCTGACGTAACCATAAAAGGTGCCGTGTCTGCCGACACCACCTTGTCATGGGCCAAACCTCTGCCGCAGGAAGCTGAATTGGTGAAAGGCTATAAAATTTACTGGCGCTATACCGATGCGCCGAACTGGCAATTCAGTCGTGAAGTGGGCAAGGTGACTGAATTCACCCTGGAAAATGTAGTGATTGATAACTACTTCTTTGGCGTAGCCAGCATCAGCCAGCACGGGATTGAAAGCCCGGTAGTATTTCCCGGTGCCGCAGGCTCTTTTGGTAACTAAAGCCCACCCAAATTAGGCTAAAGTTAATCAGCCGCTGTTCAGTGTTTAGCGTTACACTGGCGGCGGTTAGTTTCACTGAAGTAAGTGGTAGTGAATGCGGTTTCTTATGTTTGTTGGCAGCAGCGTACTGCTGTTGTTAGCAGCTGTTGCCCAGGCGGCGCCGGCTAATTTTGATCAGGCGAAAAAACTGGCACAGCGTATTCATGCGCCAGAAGCGACAAGCTTTTATTGCGACTGCGCCATTCGCTGGCAGGGTAGTAAAGGTATTCCCGACCTTACGGGTTGCGGTTATCAGGTTCGTAAAAATGGCCCGCGCGCGAGCCGTATTGAGTGGGAGCATGTGGTACCGGCCCATCATTTTGGCCATCAGCGCCAGTGCTGGCAAAACGGCGGACGCAAAAACTGTGTTAAAACCGACAGTGCGTTTAAGGCAATGGAGGCAGATTTATATAACCTGGTGCCGGCGATTGGCGAAGTAAACGGCGATCGCAGCAATTACCGTTTTGGTATGCTACCCGCTGCACCGGCGCAGCATGGCGCCTGCCCGGTAAAAGTCGACTTTAAACAAAGGGTATTCGAGCCGCCGCAAACCGTACGTGGTGATATCGCCCGCACCTACTTTTATATGGCCGACAAATACAACCTGAGCCTGTCCCGCGCCCAACAGCAATTATTTATGGCCTGGCATAAACTCGACCCGGTAAGCCCGGCAGAGTTGCAGCTTAACCAGCGTACCCGCCAACATATGGGCCACGACAACCCCTTTATCAGCGGCAACCGCGAATGGCACCTTGGCTACCGCCCCACTGGCTATGGTTTGGTAGTGAGCCAGTAAACTGGCATTAGTACCCTCAATTACACTAAAATAAAAAAAATGGGTCAGAGTGATTTATTAAAAACGGCAGCATCAGTTGTTAGCAAAAACTATTCTTGCCCAACCCTTTGTTAATCGGAGCCACTAACGATGAAAAACCTGACGGAGCATTTAAGCCAGTATGCGTTGTACCATCGCGACCATCGCAATGTTACAACTCATTATGTTGGCATCCCGCTTATTATCGTGGCTATTTTCAGCCTGTTATCATTGCCGATGTTTAGCCTGGCGGGTGTGATGCTTACCCCAGCGTTATTATTGTTTGTGGCTACGGCCATTTTTTATTTCCGACTCGACCTGCGATTCGGCCTGGTGATGCTGGTATTTAGCGGCAGCTGCTTCGCTTTGGCCACTTTGCTCGCCGCCCAACCTTTTGCTATCTGGCTTAGCAGCTCACTGCTTATTTTTATGGCTGGCTGGGGGTTACAGTTTATCGGCCACTATTACGAAGGTAAAAAACCAGCTTTTGTCGACGATATCGTCGGGCTGTTTGTCGGGCCGTTGTTTGTGGTGGCGGAAATTGGTTTTAGCCTTGGCTTTCGTAAAAAGCTACAGCATGATATTGAGCAAGTTGCCGGCAAGGTGCATTAAGACAAATTAAATGGGTTGATCTACTAAGGATGAACGGCCTAGACTGGCACTACAAAAAAAATAACAAAGGATTTTATAGTGCCCACCTCATTTATTGTAGTAGACGACTTTCTGGATAACCCGCATCAGTTACGGGATGCAGGGCTTAGCTTAAACTATCCTGATGCGCAAGGACCGTATCCGGGCAGGAACTCTGCGCAGCGTTTAAATCTTGAAGGGTTGAACGAGCAGGTTTCCCGTCTGGTAGGCGAGCCGTTAATGGCCATGGCGCATAATCAGGCGCATGGTAAGTTTCGGCTTGCTTCTGCAAATGATGTTGGGACGGCTAAAGTACACGTTGATAGCTCGCACTGGTCAGGTATTTTGTATATGTCGCGGCCGGAAGATTGCAAAGGTGGTACTGAGTTTTTTCGCCATAAAGCCACCAATACCGAGCGGGTGCCATATAACGATCAGGAAGCCATGCAACGATTTGGCGCGCCTTCTGCGAAAAAGTGGATTTCTGACCTGCTGGCAACCGATTCGAACGATGATTCCAAGTGGGAGATGACGCACCGGATCCCGATGCGCTTTAACCGACTGATTTTGCTGCGGCCCTGGTTATGGCACTCTGCCGGCGAGTCGTTTGGTTCAACCCCTGAAGATTCCCGGCTAGTCTATCTGATGTTTTTTGCTTCAGCCGGAGCAGTCAGACGTTAATGACTGCCCGGATATAGCAGCCGGCTGGCAATAGCTATTTGCCAGCTTTACCGGCTCGCCACCAATCAGCTCAATAATAACCCACGCTTTATTGTTGGGTATCCCGGGCCGGTTTAATTGGCTGATTAATTTTATCTTCCAGTAAAAAGGCTTCCATCCGCGGATCATGGCGGCGAATGCTCAGACCGCTGTCGTCATTTTGCCGCTGTTGCTGGCTGTTCAGGCTCTGGCTTGCAACGCCTACCGGACAGCTATCAAAGGTGGCGTAGTGCAACGCGCTGGCCAGCATATTCTCGTTCGGATCGCCAAGCTGGGCCGAGAAATCGTCCGCTACCTGGCAGCCCTTTACGTCTGCGGCAAAAGTGGGTACCGGGGTCGGATAAAAACCGTCGGCATATTCACCAAACCCCTTAGCATTGGCGCCGCTAAACTGAATGGTAAAGTAGGTGGTGCCGCAGTTATCGGTTGGGTAAAACCCGTAAGGCTTACCGCAGGTTTGGTCACCAATCAGAATAACTTCGACATCAATACCGCGCAGGCCGTTGATAAAGGCTTCGCTGGCCGAGCAGGTATCGCCGGTCGACAACACAAAAATCCGGTTCAGGTTAAGTGCCGGCAAAGGGGTATTAGTTAAACGACCTGCTTCATAGTCAATTTCAAAGCCGTAAAACGGCATCGGGCTTAAGGTCTGGCCGGTTACCGGATCACGGTTGGGGTATTTATCATTAAAAATGGTTCTTTCGAAAATCCGGTCCTGAATAATGGCATCGCCGGTGACCATATAGGCAAATTGCGAGGCCAGCGCCAGCAGACCGCCACCGTTATAACGTAAGTCAAGCACCACCTCACTGACATTGGCATCAGCAAAGCTGTCTACCGCATTAATTAGTTGGCCCTGTGCCAGCGAGATATGGCTGTTAAATTGTAAATAGCCGATTTTGCCGGCATCGGTATCCAGTATCTGGACATTTTGCACCGGGCTACTGGCAACATCAGCTGAGGTCAGGGTCACGGTAAGGGTTTCACCGCCGTTTACTAAAAACACAAATTCATGCTGCTCGCCGGCGCTCTCAGGAAACAGCGCGGCATTTATTGCATTAACGCCAGCATTGGTATTGTCATTAACAAAATCCACACCATTTACTTCAACTAAATCAGCGCCACGTAATATATTGGCATTGGCTGCCGGTGAATCTGGCTCGGTATAAGCGACCAGTAATGAGCGCGGTGGCGTGGTGCTGCCAAACGACCAGCTAATGCCATAACCTGAGCTGACACCCGACTGGGTGCGTTGTTTATAACTGGCTGTGTTTTTAGAAAAGTGAAAATTGTCTTTTTCGGCGCCGGAATCGGTCAGCTCGTCGGTTTTCAGTTGGTCAAAAAAGGCTTTTACCGTATTAAAATTTGCCGGATTATTATCAGGCAGCTCTCGGTACCATAAGTAGGTGTTGTTGCTCCAGGATCGCAGCCACATTTTTTCATGCATGCTGGTGCCAGCCCTGTCCGGGAAAGGCTGATTATTATTAAAAGGATCGGTGCCGGTGCGCGGTGTGGCACAGTAATTTTTAAAATTACTTTCTGCCGGGAATACGCCAGCGGTCCAGGTAGGCGGCGTCACACCTGAGCCACCGCCTGTGCCACCACCGCTACCGATGTTGCCAGAACCACCACCACCACAGGCAGTGAGTAAAAAAACAGAAGAGATTAACAAGCTGCGTTTTAACATGGGTAACCCTACCACCATTGCTTAAAATGAAGGCCCACGTTGCTTGTTAAGTTGTTAACAAATCAGTTGGGCAAATGTAAGTAATTGACATCGGAAAGTTAGCAAAGTTGCGGCAAATCGGCAATCGATAATTGTGTGCGACATCGACCGTTTCATAATCTAATCTAAACATACGCTTGTTAAACGGTATTTTTGTTAAAAAAGGGGTGCGGAGTAACGGCGTAACGTTTAGATTAATCGGCGAATTGTTACTCTCGGAAGCATTATGGCAATCACGGTTCCTTCAGATCCCAGCGCACAACCCCGCCCTTTTAAGCTGATCCAACCTGATGGGCAGCCACAATTTGGTATCTTTAAGCAGCCGGTTACCGAGCTGAACCAGGCAGATTTTATCTACCGTACGCCGATGGACAAGCTCGCCAGCCGGCTGGCACGTTGGGCGCATTATAAGCAATTTCAGTTTGTCAGTATCTGCCACCCCGACTGGATCCTGGCGGCAGCCATTGCCGATATTCGCTACTTGTGTTCTGGTTTTGCCTATTTGTATCAGCGCGAAGATGCCAGCCTAACTGAATTCAAATTGCTGCAACCGTTGTCCCGCAATAGCCGGATGAGTGATTCTCCCACTGCCGGGCTGGCGCGGATTACCGGGGGCGCGAATCGTATCAGTATTCAGCCGCAGGGCTTTAGCTGGCAGCTGACGCTACAAAGCGCTGAGCTCAGTGCTAATTTACACTTAACGCCGGGCGAAGCCGCAGAGCCACTGGCGCTGTGTTTGCCTACCGGTTATAGCGGCTGGACCTACACCCAAAAACACAATGCCTTGCAGGTAAGCGGCGAGATACAACTAAAGCAACAGCCGATAGCGCTAGACAGTGCGCTCGGCGGCTATGATTTTTCAGCAGGTTATATGCGCCGGGAAACCAGTTGGCGTTGGGGCAGTTTAAGTGGCTATGACGGCCAGCACCGGATCGGTTTCAACCTGGCAGCCGGGGTTAATGAAACCGGCGGTACTGAGAACTGTTGCTGGTTAAACGGTAAGCGCTATCTATTACCACCGCTGCAATTTGTGTTTAACCGCCAGCAACCCGATGCATCTTGGCAAGTGTTCAGTCAGTGTGGCACGGTGCAATTACAGTTTATTCCGGCGGTAAAACGCCAAGAGCGGCTTAACCTGGGGCTGCTGGCCAGTAATTTTCGGCAGTATTGTGGCAGCTGGCATGGCACCATCACCCTCTGTGATGGTCAGAAAATCAGTTGCAGCGGTCAGCAGGGGCTGGCGGAGGATCATTTTGCGCGCTGGTAAGCACGTTTTATGGGTCGCTTAAAAACGCCACGCCAGTAAGTGACTGCTTTTCTGTCCCTGCTGCATGTTTATTTGTTTTACCTCCGCTGCACCGGCCTGGCGCGCCTTTGCCAACAATGTTTTCAGATGGCTTTGCTGCGACACCAGACTGCTGAACCAGCCAACCTGGCTGGCAAAGGCCACGCTTTCGCTGATCATCTGGCCAATAAAGGCTAACTCACCACCCGGGCACCATAGCTCGTGTTGCTGGCCGCCAAAATTACGTTGTTGTGGGCTGTCAGCCAGCTTCAGGTTGAATCGTTTGCGCTGATTAGCCGCCGCTGCTTCTACCGCTGAAGCATAAAATGGCGGGTTGCACACCGTTAAAGCAAATTGGTCATCCGGTTTGATGATACCGCGCAAAATAGCATTATTGTCTGGCTGCCGGCGCAGGCTGATCTGGCCTTTTAATGGCGGGTTACTGTCGATAATTAGCTGCGCTGCTTTGAGTGCCACCGTGTCAATGTCGCTGCCAATACAGCGCCAGCCATAACTGCGACTGGCAATTATCGGGTAAATAAGGTTGGCACCACAGCCTATATCCAGCAGGGTAATTTGTTTGCCCGTTGGTACGCCATCCGGCCCGGCCAGCAAATCGGCGGCAGTGTGAATATAATCGGCCCGGCCCGGAATAGGCGGACACAAATACCCCGGCGGTAACTGCCAGTAGTCAACATGATAGTAGTGCTTAAGCAAGGCCGCATTTAAAGCTTGTACTGCCGCCGGCTCACTAAAGTTAATGGTTTGCTCGCCGGCAGGATTTAACACCAGATAGGCTTGTAACGCCGGATAACTGCGGCAAAGCTCCGCTAAATTATAGCGGCCGTGATGCAGGTTACGCGGGTGAAGTTTGGCGGGTTTATTCATAAAAGCTGCTGTTTGCTATGTTGCAGGCAGTTTACGTTATTCCGGGTTTGCTGGCGAGCAGATGCAAAACCGGGGGCAGCACTAAAGTACTAAACCGTTATTGCTGATCGGCTTCTATAGTTGTTGGGCACCCCAGCTTGCTACGGGGAGTCAGAGGTCGAAACAAGGAAAAGTAGCGTCGCTGCGGTGTTCACTTAACCTAAAAAAATAAGGAACTACAGACGTGAAAATTCAGAATCTTAGCCGGGCCAGGCGCATGCTAGCCGGTTTATTGCTCGCCACTGGCTTACTTGCCAGCCCGGCAATAGCAGGCAGCTGGCAACAGAATGTCAGGGTAGGCGGTTTTAATAAAGTGCATTTGTATTCGCCAGACAGCGTATCCGCCATTGGCCAGGGCCGCGGTTTACTGCTGGTGCTGCATGGCTGTACTCAGTCTGTTGATGCTTATTTAACTGCCAATTTAACCCAGGCTGCAGAGCAATATGGCCTGGTGATTGCGGTACCTGATGCCATGAACAAAGCCGGTTTTGGTTGCTGGTCTTACTGGCAGGGCACCAAAGCCCGCAGTGCTGGTGACTACAAAAATTTAATTACCCTGGCCAATAATCTGGTTGCTGATGTTAACTACCAGATTGACCCCAATCAGGTGTATATCGCGGGGCTATCCTCCGGTGCTGCTTTTGCCAATACTACCGCTTGCCTGGCACCCGATGTGTTTGCTGGCATGGGTATTAGCGCCGGCCCCAGCATCGGCACCAGTTCAAGCGGTGCTATCGGGCCTTGTGAAACCGCCAATGTCGCTAGCCGCTGTGCTCAGTATGCCGGCAGTTTTTCTGGTCATTTTGACAGCCAGATTGCCTCGATTGCTCAAGGGCGCAACGATACCACCGTTAATTTGTGCTACAACGAGCAAAACGCTAATGGCTTGGCCGATTTATACAATGTATCGCGTCTTAGTGGTGAAAATCTGATCAGTAGTGGCGCTGGCCGCACCGCTGACGAATCATTGTGGCAGGATGGTCGTGTCTCCATGTTGTGGTTTAATAATGTTGATCATGCCTGGTCGGGTGGCCAGGGTGCCAGCGGCTCTTACATTAATGGCAACAGCATTAATTACGCTAGCTATCTGGGCCAGTATTTTCAGGATAATAACCAGCGGGTTAATCGTAACAGTGCACCTGAACTTAGCGGCGTTAGTGTAAACCAGCAAGCCAGCATCGTCACAATAACCGGCAATGCAAACGATGTTGATGGTGATGCTATCACCGTAACGGCCAGCTTTACCGATAGTGTTGGTCAGCAACAGCTGGTAAGCACTGTGCCCGGCTCGTCTGGTGATTTCAGCCTTAACAGCCCGGTATTGGCAGATGACTGGTATCAACTTACTGTCACAGCAGCCGACAGCGGCGGTTTGGTCAGTACCGCTTATACCGAGCAGCTGTTAATTGGTCCGCCGCCGGCGGCTGCGCCACCGGAATTGTCAGAACTGGCTGTGGCAGTAGATGGCCAGTGCGCTGTAATAAGCGGTCGGGTGTTTGACTTAAATCGTAACCTCGATACGGTAGCGGTGGAATTTAACAGCACCACTGTTACCGCCGACATCAGCGGTGATAGGTTTAGTGCACAGCAATGCCAGCTGGCGGGGGGCGAGCAAACAGCCTTAATCACCGCGACCGATGTTGGCGGCTTATTCAGTGCTGAGCCGCTAAGCTTTACTATTGATGCCGGTCAGAATGCCACCCTGGCGCAACATATTAGTGCCGGCCGGCTGGATTATACCAATTATGCTAATTGCTATCTGGAATACAGCACGGCCAGCTTTGTATTACGTGAAAACGTGATCACCGGCAACCAGTGTCGCTGGCAGGATGAAGATGCCAGTTGTTTTGGCCCGGCTCAGACCTGTAGCAGCGCTAATCCGGGCGATGGTGATGATGGTGGGGATAATGACAACCCGCCACCTGCAACCGATTGTGTTGTTTTTACTACCAATAATTACAGCCATAAAGTGGCGGGTCGGGCCTACAGTACCGGCAACTTTTACACGCCAAACTATTTTGCTAACGGCAGTAATGCGGCAATGGCGGGCTCTACCTGGGGGGTGACTACGTTGTCATCGGATGACGGCACTTTCTGGCAAACAGGAGCCTGTCCGCAGTAAAGATCCGCATTAAAGAACCGTAGTAAAGAGCACTACTATAAAGAAAAAAAGCGCAGGCCATAGCCTGCGCTTTTGGTTCAGTCAGTGCTTATACTGAAACGTGCAACCGCACTTCAATATTGCCACGGGTCGCATTTGAATACGGGCACACCTGATGCGCCTGCTCAACCAGCTTATCGGCGGCAGCCTGGTCCATACCCGGCAGTTTTATATATAAATCTACATCTAACCCAAAGCCGCCTTCAATTTTGCCAATGCCCACTTCGGCGGTCAGGCTTAAGTTATCTGGCAGGCTGGTTTTGGTTTTTGCCGAAACGGCCTTTAATGCACCAATAAAGCAGGCAGAATAGCCAGCGGCAAAAAGTTGTTCCGGATTAGTGGCACCGCCATCACCACCAAGCTCTTTCGGGGCAGATAATTTTACATTCAATAAACCATCATCTGATTTTGCTTCGCCGTTACGGCCGCCGGTAGAGGTAACAACTGCTTTATAAAGAATATCCATGGTAACTCCTAAGTTAATGATAAATGCTTCGGTAAGTGACAACACGTTAGCATGCAATAATCTTGTGTGCAAGTTTGTTGTGTACTGCTTAATTGCAAGTCGCTATACTACGCGGCAGTGCTTTGCTAACCCGGACCCTGATATGAGCCTGACTTTACCGCTTGATCAACAATTATGTTTTGCGCTATACAGTGTGTCGAATGCGATGGTGCGACTTTACCGGCCACTGTTGCAGCCGTTCGATTTGACCTACCCGCAGTACGTGGTATTGCTGGCTTTATGGCAGCAGGACAATATCAGTTTGGGTAAGCTCGGGCAGGCCACCTTATTTGATTCTGGCACCTTAACGCCATTAGTCAAAAAGCTGGAGCAAAAGCAATTATTGCAGCGCCTGCCAAGCGCGCATGACGAACGGGTAAAGCAGGTGGTGCTAACCCCTGCTGGTAAAGCCTTGCAGCAAGAAATTAGTGGGGTAATGCAGGCACTGCGCTGCCAGGTAGCAATGGAAGATAATCAGCTGGTGCAGTTACGGCAACTGGCGCAGCAATTACAGCAACAGGTTAGCGCAGCGGCCAGTTGCAGCCCGGCCACGGCTGATAAGCTTTAACCTGCTAACTCAGGTTCTGCAAGACATCCTGGCGCTGCTGCTCGAGTTTTAACAGTCGTTGCTGATAGTCTGTATAGGTCACAGTGCCGGTTGCCATAAACAACTTACCCACCGGATTGCGCAGCCAGCTATACCAGGTGGCGGAAGCAGGTTGATGAGCCTCATCCTGTTGTAGTTGCAGCAGTTGTGTGGCGCGAATGTTTTTAGTGTCTTCTGGTAGCCACAGTGGCCGGGATAGCCAGACCAACAGCATTTCCGAAACACTGCTATCACCAGCCTCTGACGGGGGAATGTCTTTCCAAGCGCTGTATATAATATCAGATCCGTAATGCCATTCCCCCGCCATCACCAGTTCAAGGCTCAAGGCTTTATCACTTAAGGCGCTCGCCCAGGCTGCCGGCACCGCTGCCGGGCGTTGCTCTTTGGGCAGTTGCTTGATTATATCGGGAGCAAACTGAAAATGGTGCTTGAGTGCGCCGCTACTGACCATCTTGGTGATCAGACTATTGCTGTTAGTCAACACGGTATGCCAGAACTGGTAATCTGCTTGCAGGGCAGCGTTAACCTGTTCAATGTTGCCGTTCTGAGCTTCCAGCCAGGTTTGCCATAGAAATAAACGCTGGCCATGCAATAGTCCCTGATAGGCAGGTATGCTCTGTATTGTCGGTGGCGGTTCCTGCCATTGTGGGTATTGCAATAACTGCCGATAAAACGCCATTAACTGATGTTGCTCAGCTACCTGCGCCGCTAAGTCAGTTTCGGCATTTAGCGATGCTTTGCAAGCCTCTGCTTCGTTGCACTGGCGATAAAGCTCTTCTAGTGGTCCGCTTAATAAAAGCTCGTTTTTGGCATTGTGGGCAAGGTAATAGTGGTAGCCATTTTGCTCTGCTGGTATCGCATCCTGCTGCAACAGGCTTTGCATATGCAAACTGTCGGCATTGGGTTTAGCGTCCTGCCAGTTAATAACCAGCAGAATTAAATACAAAGCGGTAACCAGCAAAAACAACCCGAGCAAGAGTTTAACGGTGCGTCGGGCCACAGTCTTCAGTACAGCCATGCATTTATTCCCTGATTTAGATATTAGAATTAAGTAATTGTTGCAAAGAGATTATCCCAACCAAGCGGGGAAGTAAATTTACGCTAGCTTTGGCCAGGTGATTTTAAACATCCGGTATCACACAATTTCATATAATTGTGCTTATACTGCTAGCGACCAGCACGGCACCGGGCCTGCTGTAATAATAGGGTATGGCATCATGACAACCGCTTTATACGCCGGCATACTGGCAATCTTGTTTATTGTATTAAGTATCAGGGTTATTAACAGACGAAATCAGTATCAGGTAGCGATAGGCAGTGATGGCCAGATATTACTTGAGCGGGCAATACGAGTGCAGGCTAACTTTGCCGAATACGTACCTTTTGCCCTGTTGCTGATGTTTCTGGCTGAATACAGTGGCCTGGCCGCGGTATATCTGCATATTCTGGGCGTTGCTTTGCTTGTGGGGCGCTTGTCGCACGCTTACGGCGTAAGCCAGCAACAGGAACCATTAAAATACAGGGTCTTTGGTATGATCCTGACCTTCGCAGTACTGTTGCTGGCAGCGCTGGCCATTTTTATGCTGTATGGCAGCAGAGCCCTGCTAAGTTAACTACTAAGCTAACTGGCGAGGCGCTACTCAGGCCGCCATTGCCTGACACGTTTGCGCACAGGTACGACAGGCGTCGGCACATTCCAGACAATGGCTGTGTTGATGCTTACCGCACTCTGTAGCGCACGCTTCACAAAGTGTCGCGCACAGGCGACAGATATCAGCAACATGCTCGCTGCTGCGGGACATCGCTGCTGCAGCTAAACGACATAGCGCAGCGCAATCTATATCGAGCCGGATACAACGTTCCATATCTGCGACACTGTCTTCTTGCAGACAAGCAGTAGAGCAATGGTCGCAGGCATTGGCGCAGGTATTACAGGCATCAATGCAGGTATCATATTTTTCATGTGACATAAAACCTCCAGATAGTAAAAGTTTCTGAACTCTTGCATAAGCAACAGAAGCGAACTTCATGCCAATGCGCCAACTGCTTGCAGCTGTTGGCTTTTTGTTATGGCGACCTTTCACAGACCCGTAAAAAGTTACTGGAGGCAGTAAATATTGCAGGCCTTAGCTACGCTACGTTGGCTTCTTGACCAACTTATTAACTAACTTTTTTCACGTCTGGACCCCGCTGGCATATTCCCTGGCGTTGTTAACTAGGGTATAAGGGCGCTATGAAAATACCGAAACGTATTCAGCCGCTGGTCGACGAAGGTCTGGTGGATGAAGTTATCCGGCCACTGATGAGTGGCAAAGAAGCCTCCGTATATATCGTCCGCTGTGGCGAGGATATTCGCTGCGCCAAAGTTTATAAAGAAGCGGACAAACGTAGCTTTAAACAGGCAGTTCTCTATCAGGAAGGCCGAAAAGGGCGCAATAGCCGCCGGGCCCGTGCTATTGAAAAAGGCTCAAAATTCGGCAGGGCCCAGCAAGAGCAAAGCTGGCAGAACGCCGAAGTAGACGCTTTGTTTAAGTTGGCCAAAGCCGGGGTAAGGGTGCCGCAACCTTATGGCTGTTATGACGGTGTGCTGCTGATGGAACTGGTATGCGATGATGAAGGTATGGTCGCGCCGCGCTTAGGCGATGTTGCTATGGCGGAAGAGATTGCGCTGGCCGATCACGCGACCATGATGCAATACGTGGTAATGATGTTGTGCGAGGGCCTGGTGCATGGCGACTTGTCTGAGTTTAATGTGCTGGTCGACGATTACGGCCCGGTGATTATTGCCTTGCCGCAAGCGGTAGACGCCGCCGCCAATAACAATGCCAAATGGATGCTGGAGCGCGATATTAACAATATGCGCGACTACTACGGCCTCTATGCGCCTGAATTACTGAGTACTAACTACGCCGGCGAGATCTGGGCGCTGTACGAAGCCGGCGAGCTTACCCCGGATACCGAATTGACCGGTGAATTTATTGCTGACGAAAGCGCTGCTGATGTGGATTCGGTGCTGGAGCAAATTAAAGCCGCATTTGCCGAAGAGGAAGAACGCCGGGCCCGCGTTGCCGCGGACCAGGACGATTAGTGCTTATTCAGCGGGTTGGTAGTACACAAAAAACAACGTTTGTGCGCCAGGTAACTGCTGTTGCGAACCCGCTTTAGCAGGCTGAATATAAATGTGTGGAATACTGAAAGCCCGGCCAAAATCTCGACTGTAATCAAAATCTACCGGTATATTTTGCATATAAGCGACATCGGTTGCCGCCGATAATGCTGAACGGTGTATCCGGTAGCCAGGTAATTGCTGACGATAAAATTCCAATACCTGGGCTGGGCTTGCCGTTGTTACAAATGAAGCCCCCGGTAAGGTGATGTAACGTTGTTCTGCAATTTCAATGTCGCCCTGGGAGGGGATATTAATCAGTAATTTCGCCTCTGGATACACCGGCAGGGTAACAGATGCTTCTGAGCCCTGGCTGCCTGCAATCATTGCATCTACCATCTGCTGCATGTCAGCAACGCCACGTTGTTGCATTCGCTCAATGATCTGGTCCATCTGACGTTGCTCGGCGGCGGTCGGTTCCCGTTCACCTATCTGCTCATTTAGCGCATCCAGTTCGGCCATTAACGGGTCTTCGTGTTCCTCATCACTGTTTTCACATGCAAGCCAACGGTCCGCTGGCACGCCGCTGCGCTTCACCAGGCTGCTTTTCAGGCAGGCGGTGTGTTGCGGGTCAGGCTCTTCTGCTGCCATGTCTCCCACTCCGCATTCCATCAAGGTTTGCTGGTAGACATTTTTCAGGCGGGCCTGTGGCAGGTCGATACATTCTGCCATCCGGGTCATTTCTCCCATGCTTTCCATCATGGTCAGCATCATATTAATTTGCTGTTCCTGCTGAGCAGAATTGGCCAACACACTGCCACTGAATAGCAATGACACTATTATTTTTTTCACCTTAGGCTCCTTGCTAATAACGCGAGTTAAAATAATAACTCTGGTGTTATTGTAAGGTAAACATATTTTTATAATAAATGCGGTTTAAAGGTGATCCCGCAAACGCTGCTCAGCCTTAATATAAGCCTGCTCAGCCAAATAGGCATCATGCTCCAATGCAGGCAGCAGGTTTATCGCATTACCTAGCTCGGTTTTCAGCATTTCAATGTCATATAATAGCTGCACTCTTTCCTCACGGCTTAAACCGTCTGCCACCAGCAACTCAGTGTTGCTCACGATATCCTGCTCCAGCGCACTAATCAGGCGATGTTGCTTATCGACAGCCGCGCGGGCGAAATTTAAACCACGTTGCAAGTCATATAAGGCTTTGCCATCACGGTAACCCGGCAAAAATTCTGCTTCTAAATCTGGCATGCAACTGTTCTGATAACTTGTTCCCCGTTTACCCACATTAAAGCCATTAACCCGGGTGCAAAAACGCTCTGATCCTGCGCGGTGGCCCAGCCGGTATGCATTCAGCTCAGGGGTGACACCGTGATCGGCACACTCTTGCCGATAAGTAGCGATGGCCGTTTCAGGCTTACCATTGGCGCCGTCTTCAAAGCCAATAGTACGCCAGTCAGCAGTCAGGCACTGCGATTTGTCCATCCCGGCGCAACCCGTCATCAGTAATGCTGTTAACAGCACAAGCCATTTTGAGTCAGTCATAAATATCTCATGGTTAGTATCAGACCGTGCGTATTGCACGTTGTAGCGTAATTGCAAAGTCCTAACTTACCTGTAGCGCGGTTGTATTGGCAAGAAATGATCGCTTAGCCAGGCAGAAACGCCGCAATAAAGCCTGAATTTGCTGTCGCGCTGTCCAGTTTAGTTCGATAGTAATAACGCATTGTGACTTAGTTAATTGGCGGGCATCAGAGTTATTTCCCGCACATCACACCGCGGATTAGCTGAAATAGCAAACATGACGGCATCAGCAATATCTTCCGGCTGTAACTTGTCGGGTTTAGCTTCGTCAAAAAACGGCGTATTCACCATGCCAGGGCAAATGGTGGTGCAGCGGCCGTTCCACTGTTTCATTTCAGCGGCTAAATTCTGGCCAAAGCCATATGCAAACCACTTGGATGCGCCATAGACAGCCCCTTGCAGAGTTATTTTGCCTGCCACTGAACTGGTCACAATAAAGTGGCCCTGTGTTTTCTTCAGCGCTGGCAGGCTGGCTTTAGCAGTGAACAACAGGCCATTCACATTGACATCAAGCATGGTTTGCCATTCACTCGGGTCTCCGTCAGCAATGCCTGCGGTATTGACACCCGTGCCGGCATTGGCGAACACCACGTCCAGACGGCCAAACTTATCTATAGCTTTTTGTACCACATGACTAATTTCAGCCAGTTTTGACACATCGGCAGTGACCGCTAATACCTTATCGGTACCCAGACGATCGGCAAGGTCATTTAACTTGTCAGCGCTTCTGGCGGTAATAACCGCTTGGTGTCCCGCGGCGACCACTTTTTGCACCGTTGCTGCACCAATGCCGCTGGAAGCGCCGGTAATCAGTACTACTTTTGCGTTTTTGTCGTTACTCATCGTCGTTGTCCTCTATTAAGCTAAAATTATGCAGGATGTTTAAATAAGACTGCAAAGAGTAAAGCAATACCGATACCACATTCAAAACAGGGCGCAGACCAGTAAAAACCGCTAGTGCAACGATTAGCTGCTACGCTGACGGACGAAGGACGTAATATTTTTAGTATAAGCAGGTAAGTCTTACAGAGCTGTAGTGCACTAGTGTGATGGACATTGTGGTAAACCTGCCACCGCTATCGGCCGTAGCATAGGTAACTTTGAAGCAACAAGGGATGCCAATGAAACTCGTAATAATACTTCTATGCACCTTATTTAGCGGTGTGCTATATGCCAATGATGCGGCTAATGGCGCGGCTTGGGCTGCCTGGCGTGAGGGTAAGGCTGTGCTCATTATGCGCCATGCGTTAGCGCCAGGCACCGGTGATCCGGCAGGTTTTGAGCTGGCTGATTGCAGCACGCAGCGCAATTTAAATAACCAGGGCCGGCAACAGGCAAAAGCCTTTGGGGAGCTACTGCGCCAGCAGGTTGCAGAAGATATTGCAGTATACAGTAGCCAGTGGTGCCGTTGCCTGGAAACAGCTGAATTAATGGCCATCGCCAAGGTACAAGCTATGCCGGCGCTTAATTCTTTTTTTGCTGGCCAGGGCGATCGACAGCAGCAGACGACAGCCTTAGTACAACGGTTTTCCCTGTCTAAGCTGCCGGCACCAACCGTACTGGTTAGCCATCAGGTTAACTTTACCGCTCTGACCGGCTACTTTCCTGCTTCGGGTGAGGCGGCCATTCTGGCGTTACCTCTTACCACCCCTGCAACGGTACTGGCCAGAATAATGCCATGATGGTCTGTCGAATCGCGCTATTATTCTATTAAGTGGTGTTTTTCACCAAATAATGGCGAAAACTTGGAATGGTGCAGACGGGGAGATGGTTTTATCTGTTATTTATTAATGGTTTAACTTGTGGCAGCGCTTTTGCAGTACAAGCAGCAATAAACAACCAATAAGGAAATAACCATGAAATTCTTGAAATTTGCCACTATTACCACCTTCATTGCTGCTGCAGTCATGTATAGCGGCGTCTTTAACAGCGCGGCGGCTGATAGCGCTTTTGGCAATATCGACAAAGTGATGGGCAGTGCTGTGGTCGGCAGCGGTGAGCACTATGGCAATGTGTCACTGGTAAATGGCAGTGTGAAAATGGCCAGCAATAGCAGCGCCAAAACCGTATCGCTGGTAAATGGCGGCATTAAGATGCGTGACGATGTCTTAGTTGATAGTGCTGAAACAGTCAATGGGTCAATTGAAGCCGGCCGTAACTTTACTGTTAATCAAAGCCTTAGCACAGTAAATGGTGCAATTAAGCTGGGCGATAACGCGGTTGTTGCTGGTGATGTCAGTACAGTAAATGGCGATATAACGCTGCAAAGTGCTCAGCTGGCGCAGAATATCAGTACGGTAAATGGTGATATCACCCTGGCAGGCAACACCGTGGTAAAGGGCGATGTGGTATTTAAAAAAGCGGGTAAAAAGAAATCATTTTTTGGCTGGAACAATAATAACAAACCTAGCCTGCATATTGCCGCCGATGCTGTGGTAGAAGGCCAGATTATTCTGGAGCAACCGGTAGAGCTGAAACTGGCCAACCCGGCCATGCAGGCCAAAGTGGTTGAACGCTTTTAAGCCTTCGCTGCTAAGCGCTGCAATAAGCGGCGCATAATCTTATTATTCCAGTCCTGAATAATAATCTGGGCGCGAAACAGCGCCCACAGTTCCACTACACTAATCAGTAGCAGCAAAACAATACCCACTAAAACAAGAGGGGTAAACAGTAAGACCGCCCAGCAATAAAAACCAGTAAATTAACCAGTCCCCGGCCCCACAGGCCGAGGTAAAAATGGTGCAGACCGGCTAAAAAACACCAGTTCAATGTGGCGTAAGTATCAGGGTCGCGCAGCAGAGGCTTTAACTGCTGGTAAAATATTTTGCGCTGTTCATCCGGCAGGGCGGCAACCAGCTCGCGCAGCCGTTCTTCTTCGGCATCAACCTGTTGCCGATTCAACATTGCTAATTTCTCCAGCCAGTGGCACCGGTTCTATACATTTACAAAAGCTGTCATGGCGGTTACAACGTTTAATCCGCTGCCAGCCCAGGGCAATGCCTCTGCGCGAACCAAACCGTTTAATAGCGGTGTAAGTGTAAGCGGAGCAACTTGGTTCAAAGTTACAGTCAATGCCAAACCAGCGCATGCCGCCACCGGTTTTACGGTAGCGACGAATTAGCCATAACAATAACCGCTGCATTTTAGCGTCCCAAGGTAACGACCATGGCTTCACGGCTCCAGAACAGCCAGAAACGCTTTTGTTCAATCAGCTGAAACACCACCTGCCAGCCCTGTGCTGCCTGGGCGTTCAGCTCGGCTTCTACCTTTTTTAGCGGTAAACCCGACGCACCCAGAAAAATAGTGCCGCAGCCGCCTTCGGCAATATAAATCATTTTGTACTCTTTAAATGCTGTTGCCATATCACGCTTCCTGTTTCATTGCTTTTAAGAGGTTAGCGCCAAGGTACACGGTATATTTAGCTGTTGGCAAGTTGCACGAGCCACAATTACTTTTTACCAAGCAAAAACAATTGAACTGCACTAACCGGTTGCTTATGTAAGCCGACATGTTTTCTTGCCACGTTAACGGCCACTAGGTAAGCATTCTGGGTTTTAGTTCGTTCGTTGTCGTACAGCGCCTCTTTATCTTTATCAAACATCTCAGCATTTGGGATTTTGGAAATAACACTGGCCAGGTCTGTGGCTTCTGTCAGTAAGTTATCCATAGCCTTAACGACTTCAGCCGGTGCATATATGTATATTTTATTAATATTCTTTTTGCATAATAGTATCTTATCTGCTTGATCGTGAGCGCCATGACCCTCGCAGTAAGCTGCATGATTAATTAATGTATCCAGTGAAGCCAAATATTCAGTAACAGCCTCGCGCTCCAGCTGTTCCTTGTGATATTCAAGATCAATCTCTTTTTGCCGGCGGTAAGTGTCAATACCCAGCCATGCTGTGCCAATAGCCGCAAAAGCCGCAACGATATTGGCAATTGATAAAAGATCAGCCATTTCATTCTCCTTACGAGAAGTATTAAATTCACCACCTCAAGATAGTAGTACAACTTTACCCGGCTGCATTGAAGGTGCAGATAATTGGTAGTCTCCGGTCACCAGTTTGTACCTGATTTTTATTTACTTTAAGTTTACTTAACTCTAAACTCGGCGCTTGCTTAAATACAGGGACGATGCAATGAAAACACTAGGATCAGCATTGATAATACTTAGCCTGACAGGCTGTGCTACGGTAAAAACACTGCCTGCCAGCACAACGCATGTCAGCATTGAGCACGAAGGCAAGCAAAGTTACTGTCAGAGCATACCGCGGATTTACAGCGGCTTTTCCTATAACTTATGCAAGTTTAATGGTGAACCAAGCCGGCAGGTTAACCTGGGTAGTAGCTTTAACAATGTGCCGTTTTTTATTATCGATGGCACCTTCTCCTTCGTCGCCGATACCGCTGTACTGCCTTACACCCTGTATACCCAGACTAAACACGGCAGTATTGATGTTAATTAGCGCTGGGCGTGAGTTGTCCGGTACTGGGCCGGTGTCAGGCCTGTATAGATTTTAAAAGCTTTATAGAAAGATGAGCGGGCGTTAAAACCAACGGCCATAGCAATGGTCAGCACGCTGTCATTTGTTTGTAGCAATAAGTGTTTTGCCGCCGCTATTCTGGCTTCATTAATGTAATCGTAGAACGATTGTTGCAACGTCTGATTGGCAGTTTGGGAATTCTGACCGTGCTGCATACTGTGCCTTATCTGAAAGATGCTTTTGGTTTACTGCAATTATTGTGGTTTTTTTGGTTTGGTGTGATGTTGTTAACTGGTGACAGTGGCAAGCGTAGCATCTCTACGTTAAGCTAACCGACAAACCGCTTTGTTACTTACTGGATTAGCCCATGCCATTGGATATTAGCCCGTTACTTAACGCCATTACCCGTTTGCAGGAAGGTTGGCAGCGCTATCAGTTAGATATCAGCGATATTCAGATCCGTGACGGTCTGGTGCAGCGGTTTGAGTTTACCTATGAAATCAGTCACAAGATGCTGAAACGTTATCTTGAGCACAGTTCCGCGTCTCCTGAACAATTCGACGTGATGCCGTTTGCCGATCTGATACGCAGTGCTAATGAGCAAGGTTTGCTGCAGGGTGACTGGTCCGCCTGGCGCGGCTACCGTGATATGCGCAGCAAAACCAGCCACACCTATGATGAAGATATTGCCCTGCAGGTCGTCGCGGGTATACCGGCTTTTATCAACGAGGCAGAGTTTCTGGTAAGTCAGTTACAACAACGGCTTGCCAATGGTTAAGCCTGCTACCCTGAAAATTACTGAGCAGCAATGGCAGCAGGTAGCTGAGATTCTGCAGCACTATCTGACTGAATACCCGGTATGGGCCTTTGGCTCGCGGGTTAACGGCAAACCCAAGCCTTACTCAGATTTGGATCTCGCCATAATCAGCGAGCAACCTTTACCACTGTCACTGCTGGCCGAAGTAGCCGAAGCCTTTAGTGAATCAGATTTACCCTGGAAAGTAGATTTAGTCGATTGGGCCACAACGTCAGAGCGGTTCCGGCAGGTTATCCAGCAACAAAAGCTGGTGGTTAATTAAAGTGAAAAAGGGGCGTGACAGTTAAGTTGAATGGGCTTCAACTCCCAATGTCATGCGCCCCATTTTTTCATTACCGGGGTTTCGGCGTTAACTTCAGCAGGCGTCCTTTGCTTTGTGCACGCTCATCTTCCAATACCCAAAGCGCACCATCCGGGCCCTCGCTAACGGCACGGATACGGGCACCCATTTCATAACGCTCTACTTCGGTTGCTTTTTCGCCATTGAACTTAATGCGTACTATAGCCTGGGATGACAGACCTGCCGCTAAGGCATCACCGCGCCAGTTAGCAAAAAGCTTGCCTTGGTAAACTATCATATCGGCCGGTGAAATCACCGGTGTCCAGCTGATTGCTGGTACTGCAAACTCGGGCCGGGTGCTGTGGTCGGGGATAGCCCGGCCATCATAGTGTTTGCCATTCGAGACTTCCGGGTAGCCATAATTAGCGGCCCGTTTAATTAAATTAAGCTCATCGCCGCCAGCGGGGCCCATCTCAATTACCCACAATTTGCCATTCAAATCGAACGCCATACCCAGTGGGTTGCGATGGCCCAGTGACCAAATCTGCGGATAAATAGCTTCGTCGTCGACAAACGCATTGTCCTGCCGGTAATGAACAAAGGGGTTGTCTTTAGGCACCGAACCATCGTCATGTAAACGCAAAATTTTACCCATAGATGATTGCATATCCTGGGCAGGAGTGAATTTCTGGCGGTCACCTGAGGAAATCCACAAATACTTGTCATTATCAAACAGCAGGCGATGACCATAGTGGCCATAGCCCAGTACTTTGGGGTACTGGCGCCAGATTACCTGCAGGTTTTGCAGCGAGCTTCTGCGCCCTTCTTCAACTAAAGTACCGCGCGCCACGGCTGCTCCGCGCACCCCGCCAATACCGGCTTCGGCATAGCTGAGATAAACCAGCTTATTGCTGGCAAAGTCCGGATGCAATGCGACATCGCCCAGGCCACCCTGGCCGCCGTAATCCACATCCGGCATACCGCCGACCAGCGATTTCTCTCCTTGCTGGCTGACAATGAGCAGTCGCCCTTTCTTTTCCGTGACCAGCATGCGGCCATCCGGCAAAAAGGCCATCGACCATGGCTCATCAAATTGACTGATTTCCTCAACCTTGAACGGCAGGTTATCCTGTGCCGATGCAAAGCATGTGATAAATATACCGATAAGAAGCGCAACTAGCTGTCGGCGCATAAAATAGCTCCTGCCTGTAATTAATAAGTCAGCAGTCAGTATAGCAAAGCTATCGCGACCTGCTTTGCAGTTGCACGCTCAGTGGCGTGTTGCAGTGAAATGGATTGCTATAATCGATGCTTGGTCGCACAATGATTTTGTTAAGCGAGACTAACATTCATCATAAAAGGAAAGGATTATGACGCTGCATATTGAACTTATTCCAATACTCTCGATCATTGCCGGTATTTTGATATTGATTAAGCCGAAAATTTTGAACTATGTTGTGGCTATCTATCTTATCGCCGTAGGTGTTATTCAGCTTTTTGGTCTGAGAATTTAGTGCCCGCCTCCTGTCCGGCGTAATAGCCGGGCAGCAGATCAAAGACAAACACAACTGAGTAACAATTTGATCTGACCCCTAAAGTTCCCTAGCTTTAAGGCCCTGAGCTGACACCCTCTTCACGGACTTTTTTCGTTAGAACCCAAAACACCAGGAGAACCAGAGTTGCTGGCACCAGCAGACTGGTAATTAGCTGTTCGTGCATACTCATTGCTGCTGGCTCTTCCGGATGTGGAAGAAGTAACTGCGCCCCGACAGGGCCATTTGAGAAAATTGTTATTGAGACGATGTTCCAACCAAGGTGCAATGCAATCGGTAGCACCACTGACTTAGTCAGGGCGAACGAGTACGCCAGCATCAGACCAAAAGAGCCTGTAAGTAAGAGAACATAAGCCATTGGGACAACAGACCCAAATACACCGTAAGAAAACCAATGGTAGACACCGAAGACCGAGGCCGATAAAAAGCAGGCTTTTCTGACACCAAAAAACTCAATGGCCTTGTAGAGCAAATAGCCACGAAAAACTAACTCTTCATAGAGCACAGAGTTGATGTTCCAGCGCAGGCTTTCGAGCAAAATAGTACCGTTGAAATCAGGGCTTCTTACCCATTTGAACTCAGAAAAATACGAGATAAGAAGAAACTGAATTGAAGCAAAAATTCCGGCAACCATTAGTCCGCATACAAACTCTGCTGTTCGTTGTGACGGCTTGTTAAAGCCCAAAACGGACAAAGGACGACGTTGTACCCGAAGAAGAATCCACGAAATTATGATGAGTATCGGTCCGATCATTTCATTGGTCTTTGATTAGATCAAAAGGGTTAGTTGCGTTGATTCTGGAAAGCAGTTGCAAGACGCAAAGCCTGACCCTCGTGTCCGTGATCCTCGTATCCGCACTGTCATCTGATAAACGCTTTATATAAGCGCTTCACTTTATCAATTGCCTTTCTCTCGACGGGCAAAAGTGGATCTTGCAAACCTTTTTGTGGACCTTTAACGATTAATCGAGCCAATTCAACTGCGTCTTGCTCTTTTTTTGTTAGCTTAGATTGTTCTTCAGTATGTTGTTCATTCATAATTTTATCCTGCATAAGAGTGTGAGTAGAAACTTCAAATACAGCAGCAATACATTTTAGGGACTCCAATCCAGCACTCTGGCCGCTCTCTATTCTCTGAATAGTACGAGTACTGAGTCCTGAATGGCGAGCCAGATCTTCTTGAGTCCATCCTTTTGCTTGACGTCGTTGTTGAATATCCATGTATTTTCCCTTTGCAACTGTACAACTCTTTATGGCAGTTTTAGTCCTGTTATAACACGACAAAATCACGACATAGTCCAGTTTTGTCGGCGACAATTAAGATCAAAAGAGTGCAAAAGGGTCAGAGGCATTGATTGTAACTGCAGGTAACAAAAGCGATATCTGCCCTCAAAGGTTACTTTTTTGCCGATCTCCCGTAATCTTTTGCTAAAACCCTTTTAATGCGGTTGCGGGTATAGCGTTGCAGCATAATGGGAAAGAAATTCACGACTATATTGCCTGCACTGAGATAAATAGCCCAACCATGCCAGCCCAGGCGCCATGCATACGCCGATGTAACGGCACCAAACGCTAATAGAACGATGTGACCACGCTCGCTTTGTCTGGTACGACCGATGAAGTCAGCTGCTGAGTTTTTGCATCTGATCATTCTGAAGCGAGGATCTGTGCGCCGGTCCCACCTATTTGCAAAGTCGCCATTAGGAACAAACTTTCGAAAAGTAAGTACGCCCAACTTCTCATAAATGTTGCCAGAGCGTTCGAAGCGATAGATGTTAAAGTAGCTATCCGGCAATACCCACCAGAGGGCGAAGCAGGCAACGACAGGAACAAGAAACCATGCCTCCGGCAACAGGTTACCGGCAGCATACTTAAAAGGCCTGAGCGGCCCCCAGGCATACAACCAGAACATCAGCAGCGGACCAAGCCACCCGCCTGCCATAATAGCGAACGGCACAATATTCAGGCCATGGGTTGGTGGCGCAGGCAGTGGTGGCTCTGATTGTTTCATTCGTTGTCTCCTGAAGTATCAAAAGAGATCAATAGACGAAGTGTAATGGATTTTAGAGACAGGTGGCAAAAAGCAGGGGCTGGCCCTGTTGATGACTTCGCTTAAATATCCAACGATGAAAAACCTGCAAATAATCTCTGTATTCCATCTCGATCATTAACCTTCAATGGCGATTTTAAAATATCAGCTTTCAGTTTTATAAATATATTTTTGTAAGGCATTGATCTTTCGGGGCAAACTTCATATTCAGTTACGTCATAATCTTGAGCCGGACAGTATAAATAAAACATGCTCTTTTTGACTAAAAGCTGGTCAATGTCCTCTAAGGTTATCTCTGTATCTTTGTAATCAGAATTGCTTTTAACGCCAGTAAGTTCCGTAGCTATCATTGAGACAACATTTGCTATATGTCGGGAGCTTTCTAGCAAAAAAATATCATAGAATTCATTAACCTCACTCCGGCACATTGAAGATGATTTACTTTTCCAACTTTCTCCCTTTTCATTTAAGTCAGGCTCAATTCCTTCGTATCTGTGATAGTCAGCGAGAGTGCTGTGAGGTATAGATCCAGTATCAATTAACACTCTTCTGATATTTAATAGCTCAACGATGTTCTTTTCGATTAAAGTGTGATTAAAGTGAGATGTGAACATCGGTTTTATATTATTAAAAAATTTTTGTAATTCTTCGTGGCACGCTTCGGGGAATTTCTTTACCAGATAATAAATTTCGTCTTCAGGTTTTGGTGTTGTATCTTTTTCTAATAACGGTGCCAATTTACCGCCCGGTTCGATAAATGGCGTTTCTTTGGATAAGTTTAATAAGTAATTACCAAAACTCTTTAGCTCATCATCTTTTATACTTTCTATCTCTTTTAGCAAGCGGCTCAATGCCAATTTACTGTTAACAATATTGCCGAGTTGGCGTTCGTAATTAGCTGCTATATAAAAATACTCAAGTCTCTTATGTGTTGCCAGATCTGTATTCAACAGCTGGTAAATGTCACGCAAGGCAGCGCTGCGAAATTTGTTAGCGGTCTCAAATTCATTAATTTGTTCATACAGGTAGGCGAATACTCTCTTTTGAGTATTGCTGGATTCAGCAGAGAGCGTTCTAAAAGAGTAAATCTTCTCCAGTAATTTCAACTTTGAAAAAAGGCTTTTTATATTCAGTGGAGGGTTTTCCTGCAGATATTCAGATATCTTTGTCTTTTCTGCAGCTGTGATATTGTCGAAGTCGCCTATAAATGCAATAAAACCCGAATCGTTACAGAACCAAATCGCTAAAGAAGACGTGTATGGAAAGAAAATCTGATCATATTTTGATGGCCAGTCATACACGTAGCCACCAAAGCTGCGCACATTATTGACTAAACACTCTGAACCTGACTTTATGGGGTCATCAACTTTATGCTCTTTCCATGAAGTTGCATGCGTATTAAACGCAACTAGCAGAATTAAAATATAAAAATATCGCAACAAATATCCCGGCTCCAATTAAAGCTACACATGTATGCAAATATAGCGGTCCCTTTTAAACTTTGCTAGCGCGCTTTAGTAACAAATGGATCTGACCCCCAACGTTCTAAGCAAGCCGTTCAGCCGAGCAGATTAACCGGTATCAGCGATATTCCCTGCATATTTTGCTGCCTAAGCCCTTTTAACTGCTGACACAAAAACTGCTGATATGGCTTAAATTCAGTTGCTGGTGTTTTAGCTGCTATCCCGGTGATAAAGCTTAACTGGTTGTCTGGCAGCATGGCTGCACTGGCGTGTTGTTGCAAGTTGGTAAAGTCCGGTAGCAGTATGGCGCTGTAGCCTTCGTTTAAGGCTATGCTAACGCCTTTGGCGTCAAAATCACCGAAGTACAATAGCGGTTTATTTTGCGTAAGCCAGGCAACTTTTAGTGCCTTACAGCCTCTGCTATACAATGCATCGCCGCGATAAATAATCAGCGGTTGCTGATAGGGCAGCGCTAGCGAAAAGGCGTCTAGGTGATAAAAGCAATCAAGGTTTTCTACTATTAACAGCGCATCAAACTGCGCCAGCGGCAGCTGCTGCCAATTGGTATCGATAAACTCTGCGGTTATGCCGAGGTTGGTATCTACCACCGTATTAAGCCGCAGCAATACCCTGTTTTGGCGCGGTTGCAGGCCAATACTTTTTAGCTCTTGCTGGCTGGAATTGGCATTATTCAGCCGGCTGCTATGGCTTAAATCATCCAAAAAGCAAGCTTGCTGCAATTTTCGTTGCACAACGGCAATATCTTTTAGCAAGGCCAGACTAAAGGTAAAGTGCGGTAGCTTATTGCTGTTGCCCGGCACCAATTCATGTTCAATACACCACAGCAGCACCTGTTGTGTTGCTTTTACGCTGGTGTTTACCCGCTCACTGCCACTGGCGTTCAGGCGCTGTTGCAGTTGCTGCAAGAAACGCAGTGCCTGCGCGCTTAGCGGCGGGTAGCTCATTACGCCGCCTGTACTTGTAACTGCAGGCTGATATCGCGGATAAGCAACAGCTGATTCATGGCGCTGGCCGGGGCTTCGTCGCGCAGTATGGCGAACATTTGCTTTTCATCCTGCGGCAGCGCCTGATATTCAGCGATGATCTGATATAACCAGATCTCGCTGTCCCATTCTAATGCCTGTTGCTCCAGGTAGCTTAACGCGCTGAGTTTACCGCCCTGGTCAATCACCCTAAGGTAGAAGTTCTCGACGTCGGTTTTAAGGGCCTGCTGGCGGGCAGCAATTTCTTCATCTACCCAGACACTGCTAAAGCTGGCGCTTTGGTTATCGAGCAGGTTAACCGGCTTGGAACGCGGCAGCGCCCGCACTAATTCGGCCAGGGTTGGCCGCTCACTGGCTTTATCGAGCGCAATGGACGCTTGCGGTATTATGGCTGCGGCCTGGTTAAACAGGGCGGGCAATTCTGAGCGGTTAGGGTAATCGGCTGGCTGATACTTTGGGTGCTGGCGTAAAAAGGCCGCCATATTGCTGATAAGCAGCGAGCGTGCCTGTTGCTGGCGAAACTTAGCCAGTAATTCGACCAGCCGTTTTTGCACTTCTAACAAACTGCTGTGGTGCGAGCTTAGTTGGTTTTGCAGCTGGCTGACCAACAATTTACGTAAATGGTTGTTGCCCTCAGACAGCTCAATTAACTCGCTGAAGTCGAGTAAGTCCAGACCATCGAGTAAGCGCCGTAGTTGTTTTTGGGCCCGTTCGTTTTCACGAATTTTATCATCTAAGCTCGCGACAAAGCCGAAGTCACTGTTTAGCCGGTGCCACAAACTGTCGATGGCCTCTTCAAACTGGCCGCTTAAATCATGCACATGCTCGGTTAAGCGTTGCAGTTGCAGCTCGGCCACACTGTAATCGCCTTTATACTGGGCATCACGATAAGCCTGTACCCGGTTGCGAATTTGCTCCAGCTTCTCCGCTACGTCGGCGTTAATTTGCCGGCGGTTTTCATCGGCCACCATACTGGCAATCAGCTCGCTGACTAATGGCCGCAATGCCAGGGGTTGCTGCTCATCTGGCCGCCATAAAATACGCGCAGCGATCAACTTTTTTAATGCACCTTCGCTAAAGGCGGTTTCATCAATAAAACCGTCCAGATAACCCTGCATTAAGGCTTTATGGTGTTTGCCGAGCAAAGCCAGACGCTCGCTGCCAATATTAAACAGGTTAGAGGCCGTGCCCGCTGTTGAGCCAGAGTCTAATGCTGCCATCAGAGCAGGGCCTCCTGATTCGGGGTGTCTTCTACCGGTAATTGCTCTTCATCCCGGATAAAGCGTATCACATCAATTAAATAGTCAATTTTGCCGGTGACCACATAGTACTGGCGATCATGATGCGGCTGCAGCAAATAGCCGTGCTCTTTTAAGCGGCGGAAAATCAGCTTTACCTGGTTATCCAGCTGCTCACTCTGGCTATTAAAAAAGCGGTCGCTGGCCAGTTGGTTTAAGCGCTGGCGCAGGCTCTGGTTATCTTCGGTGCGCAGCACAAACTCCTGCAGCTTAATGGTGTCACCCGCGGTGAGCGCGCTGTCGCGGCCCAGGGTTTCCTGCACCAGTTGCAGCCATTCTAATAATGGCATCAGCGATTGCACTGTTAACGAAAACTGGCTGCTTAACTGCTCACGGGCGTCTTTGTTCAGCTCATGATAACCCAGAAAAAACACACTGTTATCGTCGTTACTGACCAGGCGGCGGTTTAACGGCCGCAGGTAGTGGTTAATGTCCTGCTGGGTTTGCTCATTGCTTAAATGGCGAAAGGCATCTTCGTCGCTTATCTGACAAATAAAATTGCCGGCCAGCAGGCGCTCGAGTATCGGTCCGTGTTGTAACATCAGCTTGCCTCCTGCTGTTTACTGGCCAACCGCTCTGCCAGCCGGCTGACTTTAGGTTGAATGCGTTTTAACTGGCGTTTGCTCGGGTCTTGCTGGCTCGGCTCAATTAAATAGCGATGGCTGAACAGCATTAATACGTCAGACTCCGGGTTAGGGAAGGCGCCGACAATGACAATATTATTGCTGCTACAGGCGGCAAATAACTTCTCTACGTTGTGATAGGCCAGGGTGCCGATTTCATCAATCGGCCAATGAATGGCCACCTTGGCATCGCCACGCAGCAGGCGGGTAAAGGCCAGTAAGTACTTACATAAAATCAGGTAAGCCATACCATGGCTGGACGACTCCAGCAGCTGGCGGTCGTTTTTAATCACCAGCTCTGAGCCACCTTCGCTTAAATGCAGCTCCAGGCGCAGCAAGGATTCAATGCTGTACTGCTCATCGCTACGTAGCAGTTCTACCACGTCGGCTAAGGCATTTAAGTACTGCTCAGAGGGCAGCGCTTTGCCCGATGCACCCCAGTCATCATATAATTTGGCGAAGTGTTTTAACGGCTGCCAGAAACCCAGCTCGTCAATGGTAGACAAAATGCGCACTTCTGAGCGGCTGATGCCCTCCAGTACTAAATCGCCGGCGACGGCTTCGCTTAACCGGCGGCTTTGCAGCGCAATACGCCGGTTAATATCACTAAACACGGTAAAGAACTTTTTCAGATCGCCGCCAATATTCTCGCCCATTTCCAGCAATTGCTGCTGGGCACCTTTTAATATTTCCAGCAGGTTTTGCAAAATAGGCAGTTGCTGCCGCTCAGCGGCATAATCAGGCAGCTTGCGTTTCTCATGCTGCAGCCGGTCTAAAAACTCCGGGCCGGCATCTTTACTTAGCATACTTTCAAACTGGTCGATGGCAGTTTTTAATGCGCTGTCGGCTTTGCTGCGTTGCTCTAATGCTTCATTGGCACGCGCCAGCCGTTCTATTAAATCGGCAGAACCGCTTAACGTGGCCGGGGTAATGGCTGCCAGATGCAGCTCCTGCAGTTTGTGCAGCGCCGGTTTAATCTGGTTTAGTAATTGCTCGGCCTGGCTCATCCGCTCTTGCTGCTGGCGTTTTTGCTCTTCCAGCTTTTTAGCATTGCTGCTGTAACTGGCTTTTTGCTGCTCCAGCGCTTGCTGGGCAGTTCGCTGCTGTTGTTTCTGTGCGGTTTCCCGCTCTAACAGTTGCGGCCGCAGCTGCTGCCAGTCCAGTTTAATAAATTGCTGCCAGGCAGTTAGCTGATCCTGACGCGCTTCTACCGCTTTAATGTCGCCTTTTAGCTGCTCTTGTTTTTGCTTCAGTTCGGTTAAACGGCGCGGGTCGATGCCTTTGGCTGATAACTCTTCATTAAAAGCCTGCTGCAACTCTTTAATCTGGTTTTTATTGTCATCGCGCTTATGCTCCAGCTGGCGCTCCAGCTCGTCAATTTGCTCATCAAATACCTGCAGCTCGGCCTGCCAGTCGGCTTTTAATTCCATTTTCTGGCTTTGATGATCACTTTGCAGCGCCTGTAAATCGGCGTGTTGCTGCTGCTGCAGTTTTTCCAGCTGTTGCTGCTGTGCGGCTAATTCGGTTTTAACACTGGCCTGGCGCTGCGCATTCAGTTCACGCTGCTGTGCCTGCAAGCGATTACGGGCATCGCGGGCGTACTCGATATTTTGCTCATACTGGGTTAGCTGCCACTGCGCTTGCTCTACCTGAGAACGACTAAGCTCGGCTTGCTCGTGGCGCTCTTTTAAGGTTTTTTCAGCCTGAAATTTGCCGGCAGTGGCCTGCTCCAGTTGTTGCTCAGCTGCCTGAATGCGATGGCGAATGGCGGCTTCGTCCTGGGCGTAATCCGGGGTGTCGATGGCCGTCAGCTCAAGCTGTAAGCCATACAGGCTGTCGCTGATATCGACCAAATGCGGTTGTAAGTCCTGGCGCTCTAATAAACGCTCGTCCAGTACTTTGCCCAGTTTTTGCTCCCAGCCGTTATAGTGCAGCCGTAAAAAGTGGCGCAAGCTGCCTTGCTCTGGTGTCAGCTGACGGTGCAATTGCTGTAATTGCTGCTCGCTGCTGTGCAGTGCTTTGCGGCTAAGCTCCAGCTCAGTATCTGCCTGATCTCGGGCGCTTCTGGCCTGCTGGTACTGCTGTTGCAGCTGCTGTAACTGACGGCCCTGCTGCTGTGTTTGCTGCTGAGCATCTTCTAAGCGTACGTCGGCATTGCGCTGCTCTTCATGCTCGGCTGCCGTTAGCATCGACCCTTTTAACTGGCTGTGCAGCACGGCAATACTGCTGCTGACATCGGTAAGCTGGCTACTAAACTGTTGCTGTGCCTGTTGTTGTCGCTGACTAAAGGCGTGCTCTAACTCTGATAATTTGCTGTCTTGCTGCTCACGGGTGCTATCTTTTTGTTGCTGCAGCTGACGGGCCTTAGCGCGGTGTTGCTCGCTTAAGCGGTTAAAGCTTTCAGACAGCTTCATTTTGCGCTGCTCTAACTGACGCTCTAAATCGCCATGCTGCTCTACCATTAACTGATATTGCTCAAGCACTTCGGCCAGATTTTCCCGCCACAGTGGCAGTGCGTCCGTGTCGCGCTGCAGTTTGGGCATATCCTGGCCGTCAAACTCATCGTAGCGCTGCTGTAACTGATCGAGCCGGGCACTGGTTTCATGTAAATCAGCTTCGGCTTTGGCCAGCTGGCTACTTTGCTCTAACTGTTGCTGGCTATATTGCTCTTTTAAGGTTTGCAGCTGACCGCGCAGGCTAAGCACCTGCTGCTCTGCATCGGCTTTGTGTTGTTTCTGGTTTTGCTCGTCCTGCACCAGCAGCGGCAGCAACGCCGCAAGCTGGGCCTCACTGCCGTCCAGTTGCTGGGCCAGTTGCTTTAAGCGGCCAAAATCCTGCTGCAGTTTATCGAGGCGCATCGACTGGCGCATTTGCAATATCCAGTCCCGTGCTTTGGTATTTTTTACTTTGGTGGTGGGCAGGGTAACGCCGTCTTCTTCAAAAATGGCCGCCAGCATCGACTTTAGCGTGTCCATTTTGCCTTCTTTGGCATGCACCGCACTGACCAGTTTTTCAATATGGCGCAGTTTATGGCCACTGCTGACTAAGCTAAAGCTGGCAGCTAACCTGCGCAGTTTAACGCTATCGGCATTATTGCCACGCAGTGCGCCGGCATCGTTCTGAATAATGCTGCGATACTCGCTGGTGGCGCTGATTTTCGCTGATACCTGCACCTCAGGCCGGCCGCGCATTGCTGCTGCCCAGTCGTTATAACTTAAGGCTTTGACGCCCTCTCTACTTTCGGTTAAGTAAAAATCACTCTGATAGGCTGCGCCGACAAAGCGGTATTCCACCCCGCCATCACTTTTGCGAGTGAGTACCACCTGACATAGGGCGCCGTCTTCGCGCTGGTATTCGTAAATCAGGTAGCTGTTAGAAAATGGCAGGTAAAACTCATCAAACTTTTTGCGGGTTTTTGGCACTACCCGGTTGGGCTGCTCGCCATAAAATACCGGTACTAAACGTTGTAAGGTGGTCTTGCCCGAGGCATTGGTGCCGCAAATATTAGTGTGCTGATCCAGCTGCAATTCCACCACCCCTGGCAGGTGGGTGTGAATAAGCACAATACGAAGTAACTGAGACATAGCGCATCCTGTCGGCGGCGCGAAAAGCGGCGCCGCTATTGTCGTTTTAATGAGGCTTATTATCCATGGAATGCGACCAAATGCCAGTTTGAAATAGGCTGGCAGTAACAATAGCTATGTCAGGGCCTGTTAACGATCGGCAGAAGGCGAAACCTCATTAACTCCCGCACTGCCCGAGCTGATATTTTGCAGCTGCTGGCTAAAATCATCGATATTGGCCAGTGGCAGGTTAACCGTTAACTGCACCTGCTGGCTGTATTGGGCATTGAGTAACTGACCACCCTGCTGCTCTAATAACAGTCGGGCTTTGGTTTCAAAGGCAAAATCCAGGGTAATAATACGCTGCACCAGTGGCAAAACTGTAGTGGTAGTGGCCAGCGCTGCCGCCTGCGATACCGCTGCCGAATACGCCCGCACCAGGCCACCGGCACCGAGTTTAACGCCGCCAAAGTAGCGCACCACCACCGCCAGGCAATTGCCCAGCTCTTGTTCGGTCAGCACATGCAGCATCGGTTTACCGGCGGTGCCGCCCGGTTCACCATCGTCGCTGAAAGCCTGTGTTTGAGGTTGGCGGGTATTGCCAATAATATAAGCCCAACAGACATGGTTGGCATCCCGATATTGCTCGCGGTACTGATTAACCAGGGCCATCGCTTCATCGCGGCTGCGAACCGGCAGCAGAAAGCTTAGAAATTCACTATTTTTCTCAATAAGACGATACTCTACCGGCGCGGCCAGTTCGGTGTAGGGGTTCACAAGTTATTTATGCTCAATATCTTTGGTTGTATTGGTATTCGCTTCGGAAGTGTCGGCAGCAGCAACCGGCTGCTGACTTAACCGTCGCCAGAGCCATTCCAGCGGGCCTTGGGCAAAGTGCTGCAGATACCAGCGGCAAAACAGCAGTTGCAGCATAATGGTGGCAATGGCAATGCCAAGTAGCGATAGCCGGTCCAGGCTGGCAAACCAGTCGGGTTTAATCACTTTAAACAGCAGTACCATTAGCAGGCTCTGGCTTAAGTACAGGGTAAATGCCATGCGGCCGCAAGGTGCCAGCCAGCGTTGCAACCCTTGATACAAGGCTGGCTGCTGCCGGGCATTAATCAGGACGCTGGCAAAGGCCAGCGCCATTAATAAGGCACTGATTTGCTCCCACGGCAGAGATACCGCGAGATCGTAGCCGTAACCGGTCAGATGATCCAGCACTGCAGTGCTGCCGCTGATTGCCAGGGACGTCAGAAATAACAGGATGGTAATGCGTCGTGAATAGCCCTGGCTAACCCAGCCGCTCTTATAAAGTGCCATGCCAAATACCATCAGTGCCGCCATTAGCCAATACAGGGTCATCACAAAACCGATCAGCATAATGAGGTTCAGCCATAGCTGCTCGGTTAACTGAGCCAGGTAAGGCCCGGTCCACAGCAGCTGCTGTGCCAGTAATACCTCGGCATCGAGTGGCTGCAGCGGTGGTGGCGGAGACAATAGCAAATACACACTGTAAATAGCCGGCATTATTAACGAAATCGTAAATAACATGGCACCCTTGCGCCACAGCGCAGCGGTATCGAGTTTATGATATCCCTGTTTTAGTACTAATAAACCAGTAACGGCATACCACAGCAGAATATCGCCAAACCAGATAAAGCTGATATGCAAAAGACCCACAACAACCAGCCAGTTTAAGCGGCGACGTAGATAGCGCTCACCATACTTTTCCACGATAAGTAGCAGGCTTACTCCGAACAACAGGTTAAACAAGGTTAAAAACCGGCCGGAAAATAACAGCGTTTGCAGGTTGTACAAGCCAATATCTAAAGCACTGATAGCGGGTTGCCAAATCAGGCTGTGCGAATAATCAGGCGGGTTGGCGAAGGCAAATACGTTCATCAATATGATGCCTAAAATGACAAAACCACGGATGATATCCAGTTGCACCAAACGGCTGGGGTTACTGTTCATTAAAGGTGGGCTGGCAGCAGGCATTATCAGGGCTCATTTAACTCGTTATGGTGTTTACCAAAAACCGCTATAGTAATTTGCCACTTAATTGCCGCCAGGCGAAGCAGCAATAATGCCAACATTCCGGCCAGCATCGCGGGCAACTGGGCTGCACCAAGCGCCAGTAAACCGGTATAAACACCACCACCTACCAGGCAGGTAACGGCATATAACTCACCCCTAAATACCATGGGAATTTCCCGGCAAAGCACATCGCGGATCATGCCGCCGCAAACTGCGCTCATAGTACCCAGCATAATGGCCACCAGGGTGGATGTACCGAAGTCGAGCGCCTTTTGGGTGCCCATAATAACGAAGAATGCCAGGCCTAAGGCATCAAAGAGCTGCAGGGTATTGTGCGGAATGGTTAAGCGGTTACGTACTAGTAAAATAGTGCCAACGGCAGCGATTAAAATGGCATAAAAGTAGCTATTATCGTTTATCCAGATCACCGGCACATCTAAAATAAGATCGCGCAAGGTGCCACCACCAATAGCCGTAACACTGGCCAGCACAATTACCCCAAAGCCATCCATTTGATTGCGCCATGCTGCCAGGGTGCCGGATACGGCAAATACTGCAACGCCCAGTAAGTCAAACCACAGAAAATACGTTGCCATGGCGAAAGATAATTTTGCCGGAAAAAGATAGCGTTACGCTAGCAGGCTTTCTGAAGCAGGTAAATGCTTTCCCGTTGCAAAGGTCAATTATTACCGCCCAACTATTTCAGCCCAACTATTTCAGCCCAATTATTTCAGCCCAATTATTTCAGCATAGTTAAGCTAATCATGAAATAGTGAAGCAACTCACTTTTCGCAGACTAAGGTGTTATGCTACGATTTCCCGCTTTTGTAAAAAATTCGTTTTATAAATAATAGTGAATAAAGGATTAGTATGAATAAATTAGTTGTTGGTGCCGGTATTGTTGTGGTTGCCGCCGCTGCGGGCTTTTATTACGCCAATTCGCAAGCTGAAAATGCCATTAAAGAACAAATTGAACTGGCAAATCAGTCATATGCAGAGATGGCCGCTAGCGGTTTAATGCCAGCAATTAGCATTGGTTATCAGGATGTGGCGGCCAACGTGTTAACGTCCAGCTATAGCGTTAGCGGTGTCGATGTCAGTGTTGCTGGCATGGGGCAAGTGGCTACCATTGAAAAAGTAACTGCAGTGGGCTTGAAGCCTAAGGGCCTGGCCGACAAAGGCAGCGCGCAACTGATTGGCGCCAAAATGTCCGAGCCCATGCTGGCCATGTTACCACCGCAGATGAGCGAGTTTGTGAAAGGTGTGGTGTTACATGCCGACTACAGTTACCAATATACCCCAGCGAACGGTGAATTATATTTCAGCCAGGTTACCCGGGTAAATGACGAATTTAGTGTGGCTTACAACTTCTCGTTCGCGCAAATGCAGGAACTGTGGGCATTTGCCCGTGACATGAGTGAGAAAACACCAGAAGAGCAACAAGCCTTAAGTATGTCAGATAGCTACATGACGGATGTAATGGCGAATCTGGTAAAAGGTGCGCTGAAAAGTGGTGAATTGGTTATTACTAACGATGGCTTTATTCAGCGCCTGGTCGCTATGGCCAGCGCCCAGGGTCAGATGCCACCGCTGGATGCCTTACAAGGTATGGCGTTAATGGCAATTACTGCTGATGAAAATTTGCCGCTGACAATGAAAGAAAGTCTGACCACCTTTATTAATCAGCCAGAAAAACTGCAGGTAAATATTAACTTTGCCGAGCCGGTTAGCTTTGAAGCGGTGCAATCGGGTGCGTTAATGGCTGAACTGCAAACCCCGGAGCAAATGATTGAGTTTGCTAACCTGAAAATGGTTGCCAATTAATCTGGCAGCGCGTTAGTGAGGTACCCGCAACCGAAAAAAGGCAGCCAGGCTGCCTTTTTTTAACGGCACTTTTTAGCTAAGCCTCTGGGGCATTGCTTCTTTTTGCAGCCTTTTCAACCCGGTCTTTTTCTGCTTTAGCCGCAGTGTTGGTAAATAGCAGCTCAGTTTTCTCCATAAAAATGTCGGTAGCGGTTGGCTGGCGCAATAACAAAACCTGAGGCAACAATTGATGCTCAAATTGAGGCGAGTAGTGGGCATCGGAATATTCAAGCCATGGGTATACCCAGTATAAGCTACTGAACAGCAAAGTCAGACCAATATGCAGCCAGCGGCGCTGAATATTCACTAAGGCAAAGCTAAACCAGAAAAACACCAGCAGCAGTAAGGTAGGGAGTAAGTAACTTAAGCCTCGAGTAAGCATGCTATTGTTCAGGTTAAAATTAAGCAGCGCCGCCAGAATATCCCAGCCGGCCCAGATGACTAACAGGCAAAATGTCAACGCTAATAGCGGTTTCAGGCGCGGTTCGCGGTTACTGAAGCGAGCCCACAGTGCCAGCAACAAGGGCCACAGGGCAAACATCAATAAGAGAAAGGGAATAAGCAGTGGTTGTTTTTGCCACTGACTGTCTTCGCCAATGCCGTCCAGCCAGAATTCATAACCCAAGCTAATTGCCACCAGTAACAGCGCCACAATTAGCACCAGTGGTGAGCCAAGCCATTGAAACAGCCGCTCAGCTGGCTGTAAACGTTGGGTTGCCGGCACCGGGTGATCACTGAAGACCACCCTTAACCGCTGCTTGCCAAGGGTAAATTGCTGACCAGACTGCGTTATGGGCTGTTGCTTAACCCGCTGCCCGCGCTGGTTAAGCATGCCGTTTACCGAGTCCATATCCGTTAGCTGCCATTGTTGCTGGTCGTTCAGGGTCAATACGGCGTGTTCGGCGCAACTGTGTGGATCCAGCAAGATAATATCGTTGTTGTATCCCCTGCCCAGACTAATTTGTGGCTGGTTAAATTTATGACGCTCGGTGACCCGGCCCTGGCTATTTAACAACTCAATCAGGATTGCCATACCACGGCCTCCATAAATTTACGGGCAAAGGCTGTGGCATTTTCCTGGGTTACTCCGGCCAGGGTAAAATGACTAATAAAGCCTTGCTGGCCATCAGCGACGGTAGCGGCCAGATACAAGGCATCAAATAACTGGGGGTACTCTTTATAGGCGCGAACACAAAAAATAACCCGGCTGGCCTTGCCCGCCATCGCGACAATATCACTATGGCAATTAAAGCCCGTGACATCATGCTTACCGGCGCGGTTGTCGGCACCGCTATAACTTATCCGGTTTTGATAATGGTGGTTAAATTTCAAGGGGGATAAATCTTTACCGTCCAGCCATTCGAATTGCATTTCCAGTTTACCGGTGGTCAGGCCGGAGTTCAGGTAAATTTGCTCGCTCTGACCACAACTGGCTGTGGCGGTATCAATACCATTATTTTGCTCAAGCTCTGTCGCGTGGCCCCAGCATTGCACAAAAGGTGCGATATCTGCCGGCACCAGGCCCTTACCAAGCGGCTGCATTTGCCATTGTTCGCTTAGCATCGGGCTAAGCATTTGCTGCTGATTGGTCAGTAACTGTTGCAGAATTTGCTGTTTCAATGTGTCTATTTCTGGCGCAGTGCTGTTGGCACCGGCCAGCAAGGCATTGACCTGCGCAACCGGTACGACAAAGCCGATTTGGTTGCCTGCGGTAGCCACATTAACCCCAATTACTTCACTATTGCTATTAACACTGGGTCCGCCGCTCATGCCTGGGTTTATTGAGCCTGTTACATGTAACCTTGGGTAAAAGCTTTGCTGTTTCATACCATTAAACGTACCCGGCACCACCACCATGCCTAAATCATGGGGGTTACCCAGGCTGAACACCTGCTCACCCTGAGCAGGTAAATTGCTGGCAAGGGTAAACTGGCGGTTTTGTTTTTGCGGGGTACGCAGCAGGGCTAAATCGTTAATGACGTCGACGGCGATAATTTGCAGTTGTTGTTTATTGTCATCACCCAGGTTAGCCATCAGCTGATATTGTTGTTCAGACTGAATTTTCTCAGCGATAACATGGTAGTTGGTGATCAATAAATCGTCACTGACATAAAAGCCACTGCCTATTGCTGACTTGCGCTGAGTCTGGTTTTCTATTACCTGCACTTGAATAAGCGCATCCTGATAATTATTGAACACACTTTGCGCGGTGTCAGCCACAGCCGGCTGAGCCAGCATTATTACTAAGCCGCAAAATACTCGGTACAACATAGATTACATTCCTGTTAATTAAGCAGCCAAACTAGCGATTCGTGGCCAGAAATACAAGCTATGATGCGGTATTCTGTGACACTTTTACTCACTCTCCACTCGCCAGTATCTGTTGCACTCTAATTTGCAGCACCGGTAGCAGATCTTCCACGAACCACGGATTACGTTTAAGCCAGATATTGTTGCGTGGGCTGGGATGAGGCAAGGGTATTTTCTGAGGCCAGTAATCCTGCCAGCTGGCAACGGTCGCCGTCAGTGTCGGTTTAGCGTCGGCCAGGTGATAAGCCTGCGCATACTTGCCAATAACCACCGTTAGCTGCAGTTGGGTTAACTGCTGCAATAAGGCTTGCTGCCAGGTTGCTGCACACTCTGGTCGCGGTGGTAAATCGCCGCTTTTGCCGGTACCCGGAAAACAAAAGCCCATCGGTAAAATCGCCACCAGCCGGGGGTTATAAAACTGAGCAGCAGTTAATCCCAGCCACGAACGCAAGCGCTCACCGCTGGCATCAGCGAAAGGCACTGCTGCATCATGTGCTTTCTTACCCGGAGCCTGGCCTGCTATCAGAATGCGGGCGGCCGGATGCCACTGTAATATCGGTTTTGGTTCCAGCGGCAAAAGTGGCGCACATAAGGTGCATTGACGAACGCTGGCCAGTAACGCAGCATTATCTTCAGCCATACCGGTTTACCTTAGTTCAGGCGCTGCGGCAGCATAGATCCAGCAATCAGTGCCGGACTTCAAACAGGCGCTTACCCTGATATAAGCATCCACTTCATAATCGTCGGCCTGTTCCAGCTCAGCGTCAGTAAGCTCAAATACGGTGCCTGCTACTTCATCACTGCTATTGCCGGTAAAGCGCAGTATCGGGTGAATGGCTTTGCCACTTTCCTTAAGCACCCGCAGGTCGGTAATGGCTATTTCACCAACAACATAGCCCGGCAGAATGTCTTTGTTGCCCGTAAGCTCCCGCCCAAAGTTAGCCAGCTGCACATTCTTTTGCTGTAAAGTGCCGTAGGAGAACAGTTTAGGCATGCCTACCCCTTTAATTAACTGAATTTGAATTAGTCGATTTGTAACGGCGCTATTTGTGCCATTTCTTCTGCTGTCAGGGCTTTATAGCCTCTGGGATATGGCCAGCCAAACCCCCAGCGAAATTTGGTGGGCAAGTAGGGTGTGCCACCCACTCTGACGCCCGCCAGCATAAGACGGGCAATTTCAGGCTCTCCCACTTTTGCTACGCATGCCTGCAGCGCGTTATCCGCAGCAAGGCGCTGCTGATACGTACCGCCTTTCCAGTATGCGTAGTCGTGCGCAGTACAACATGCCAGCCACAAATCATTTTGCTCGCGGGTGCCATCGGGAAATAAGCTGCAGCCATCAGACGTAAAAGGCTCGATTTCGTTGGCTGGCGCGCTTAAGGGTACCAGCAGCAATGTCAGAAGCAGCATTTTCAGCATCATCGTAACCGACCGTAATGTTGTTGCTGCATGTTGCTCCTCTGTTATGGTTTACCCCAGCCAGGGCTGGCTGGCTTTGCGGCTTTGCTCGTAATCGGTGATTTGCGGGTTTAGTTGCTCGCTGCTACCGATAAAATCTAAGCCGGATAATAGCCGCTGTTTAATATCGGCGTCTATATTAAAGCCCATAGCGGCATTATTACCGAACATAATTTCCTGACTTTGCAAATCAATTTGCCAGTGCTGTGGCCCCTGAGTGCAGCGATTAAACAGCAGGTCGATATTGGTTTTACTTAACTGAATTAATAACATGGCGTTATTGACGCTGTTATTAAAGAAAATATCCGCAAAGCTTTCGGCAATAATCACATTAAAGCCAGATTGCTGGATGGCCCAGGGCGCGTGTTCGCGGCTGGAGCCACAACCAAAGTTAGCCCGGGTTAGTAAGATGCTGGCGCCTTGATACTCGGGCTTATTAATCACAAAATCCGGATTGGGGCTGCCATCAGCTAAATAACGCCAGTCAAAAAACATGGCCTGGCCAAAACCCTCACGGCTGACGCTGGTTAAAAACTGTTTTGGGATAATCTGATCAGTATCCACGTTATTTTTATCCAGCGGGCATACTACACCCTGTGCAAAAATCTTACTCATGCCCGGTCTCCTGTTTCAGTCGTCGCGGCAGCGATATTAACGAACTTACCGGCAATGGCAGCGGCAGCGGCCATGGCGGGGCTAACCAGGTGGGTGCGCGCACCGCGGCCCTGGCGACCTTCAAAGTTGCGGTTACTGGTCGAGGCGCAGCGCTCGCCTGCAGCTACTCTGTCATCATTCATGCCCAGGCACATACTGCAGCCGGGTTCGCGCCATTCAAAACCGGCGTCTTTAAAAATACTGGCCAGGCCTTCATTTTCAGCCTGGCGTTTCACCATGCCCGAGCCCGGTACGACTAACGCCCGCACGCCGGCAGCAACCTGCTTACCCTGCACTACGCTGGCGGCAGCGCGTAAGTCTTCAATCCGGCTGTTGGTGCAGCTGCCAATAAATACCACATCTACTTTGCAATCGGTCAGCTTCTGCCCTGGCTCTAATCCCATATAGGCCAGGGCACGCTCGGCGGCATCGCGTTTGGTTGGGTCTGTAAAGCTGGCAGGTTCCGGTACGCTCTGGTCAACGGCCATGACCTGCTCGGGGTTAGTGCCCCAGGTAATTTGCGGCGTAATACTGCTGGCATCAAGCGTAACAGTCTGATCGAACACCGCATCAATGTCTGAATACAAGCTTTGCCAGTATTGCACTGCGCCTTGCCAATGTTCTTCTTTGGGCGCATGGGCTTTGCCTTTTATGTAAGCAAAGGTGGTGTCATCCGGGGCAATTAAGCCGGCTTTGGCGCCCATTTCAATGCTCATATTGCATAAGGTCATCCGTCCTTCCATGCTCATGGCGCGAATAGCACTACCAGAGAATTCCGCAACATAGCCATTACCGCCGGCAGTGCCCAGTTTGCCAATGACCGCCATAATCACGTCTTTTGGCGTAACATGGCTGCTTAATTTGCCATTTATTTCGACTTTTAAGGTTTTGGCCTGCTGCTGCGGCAAGGTTTGGGTAGCAAGCACATGCTCGACTTCTGAGGTGCCAATACCAAAAGCCAGCGCACCAAAGGCACCATGAGTAGAGGTATGGGAGTCACCGCAGACGATAATCATACCCGGCTGGGTTAAGCCCTGCTCGGGGCCAATGACATGGACGATGCCCTGATCGGGGTGGGTTAAATCTAATAATGGGATCTGATTTTCATCGCAATTAGCCGCCAGTGCTTCCAGCTGCTTCCGTGACGTTTCACCGGCCGCATCAATACTGCGGCGCTGGGTGGATACATTGTGGTCCATGGTGGCGAAGGTTAAATCTGGCCGGCGCACGCTGCGCTTCGCCAGCTTTAAACCAGAAAAGGCCTGCGGCGAGGTCACCTCATGAATTAAATGACGATCAACGTATAACAAATCTGTGCTGGGGTTTAGCTTACCGACCACATGGCTGGCATAGATTTTCTGATATAAGGTTTGTGCGTTAGCAGTGGCCTGGCCCATTACTTATTCTCCTGGCGTAAGGTTGCAATAATAGCGGCGCCAACAGCGGCCGTGCCATAAGTCGATTTCGGATCAATGTCACGTGTGACAATGTGCTGCTCTAAGCAGTGCTGTACGGCCTGCTCAATGGCCCGGGCGGCGTCTTCTTCGCCAAAGCTGTAGCGCAGCATTAACGCCGCACTTAAAATCTGAGCGATAGGGTTGGCGATGCCCTTGCCTGCGATATCGGGTGCACTGCCGCCAGCCGGCTCATACAAGCCAAAGCCACTGCCATTTAAACTGGCCGACGGTAATAAGCCTAATGAGCCGGCAATGGCAGCAATTTCATCGGATAAAATATCGCCAAACAGGTTGTCGCACAGCAAGACATCAAACTGCTGAGGGCTGCGGATAAGCTGCATGGCCGCGTTATCAATGTACATATGTTCCAGGGTGACATCGGGGTAGTCTTTGGCAATGCGCTCGACCGTTTCACGCCATAAAATACTGGTTTGCAGCACATTGGCTTTATCAATTGAAGTGACTTTATTACTGCGCTTGCAGGCAGCTTCAAACGCTACTTTGGCAATCCGCTCAATTTCAAATACGCTGTAGCGCTGGGTATCAAACGCGTCGCTGTCGCTTCGCCCTTTTTCGCCAAAATAAATGCCGCCAGTCAGTTCGCGCACGCACAACACATCCATGCCTAAGCTGCTAACGCGCGGGTGTAATGGCGATAAGTCGGCAAACGCCGGGTAAATCTGGCCAGGGCGTAAATTACAGAATAAATCGAAGGTTTTACGTAGCGGTAACAACGAGCCACGTTCAGGTTGTTTATCCGGCGCCAAACCGGTCCATTTCGGCCCGCCCACTGAGCCAAATAAAATGGCATCACTTTGCTGGCAAACTGACAAGGTTTGCGGCGGTAGGGGCTCACCGCTGGCATCGATGGCGGCACCGCCAATCAGCGCTGGGGTAAGCTTTAACCCAAACTGAAACCTATCGGCTACCACCTGTAATACTTTTACTGCTTCGGCCATCACCTCCGGGCCAATGCCATCACCGGCCAGCACCGCGACGTTGTATTGCTTGTTCATTATTGTTCACCTGCTGCAATTTTTATTGTGTTTTTTTCTGGTGTATGGTCACGCGCCTGTTTCTGAGCATGTTTATGGGCGTCGATAGTCTGGGTGCGCTGGATCATATTCAGTACATGGACATAGGCCAGCACCGAGCTGCGAACAATATCGGTTGCCAGACCGGCACCATGAAAACGGCGGCCTTCATGTTCGGCGATAATATCCACCTGGCCCAGGGCGTCTTCGCCACTGCCTTTGGCCTGCAAGTTAAAATCGACCATCTTTATCGTCAGTTTGCTGATGCGGGTAATGGCGCTGAATGCAGCCTCTACCGGGCCATTGCCGGTAGCCGCTTCAGTAAACAGCTGATCGCCACAGCGCAAGCCGACCGTGGCGCTGGCAATATGACCGGTGTGGGTAGACGAGCTTAAAAATTCTAAGGCAAAGTAATCGTTTTGCTCCTGCATGTTTTCAAAAAATACCAGCGCTTCTAAGTCATAATCAAACACCCGGCCTTTTTGGTCGGCCAGCGCGACAAAGCTTTGGTATACCGCCTCTAAGTCATAATCGTCTTGGGTGTAACCCAACTCAGCTAAACGATGCTGAATAACATGCCGGCCCGAACGCGAGGTTAAATTCAGCTCGTTCTGGCGAATGCCCACTTGCTCCGGTGCCATTATCTCGTATGTGTTTTGCGCCTTTAACACACCATCCTGATGAATGCCCGAACTGTGAGCAAAGGCGTTTTCACCGACAATCGCTTTATTCGGCTGAATGGGCATATTACAAATCTGGCTAACTAAATGAGAGCTTCGGTAAATTTGAGTGGTTTTAATATCGGTATATAAGGGCGCCAATACGTCTTTGCGGGTGTTAATAATCATCGCCACCTCTTCCAGCGAGCAGTTACCCGCGCGCTCGCCAATGCCATTTACCGTACATTCAATTTGCCTTGCACCGGCCTGAATGGCGCTGATGCTATTGGCAACGGCTAAGCCTAAATCGTTGTGGCAGTGCACGCTTAAGCGGGCTTTGTCGATGTTCGGCACCTTATTGCGTAAGGTACTGATAATGGCTGCAAATTCGTTGGGGATGGTGTAACCCACGGTATCCGGAATATTAATGGTGGTGGCACCGGCGTTAATGGCCCGCTCGACAATCCAGCATAAGTCATCAATCGGGGTACGCCCGGCATCCTCACAGGAAAACTCGATATCGTCGGTATAACGGCTGGCCAGTTTAATGGCGGCTACCGCCTGTTCGCTGGCCTGGGCCAGGGTTTTGCGCAATTTGTACTGTAAATGCAGTGGCGAGGTGGCAATAAAGGTATGAATACGCCGCCGCTCTGCATCCTTTAACGCTTCGCCGCAGGCTTCGATATCGGCGCTAACCGCGCGGGCCAGGCCACAAATAATCGGGCCTTTTACCTCGCGGGCAATGCGCTGTACTGAGTCGAAGTCGCCGGGGCTGGATACCGGAAATCCAACTTCCATCACATCTACTTTTAAGCGTGCAATGGCATGGGCCAGTTGTATTTTCTGCTTCTGGCTTAAGCTGGCCCGCAAGGCCTGCTCGCCGTCCCGTAAGGTCGTGTCGAAGATCCAGATTTTATTATCGCCGCTCATCTTGTATTTCCTGTTCCGTTTTTCGGTTTGGATTGCAACCTGTGGCGGGGACTTAAAAGCAAAAAACCCCGGCCAGTGGCACGGGGTTTTCGTTATTGGTCGTTACGTTTTTTACCAATAAACCACACCCCGCGCGCCGCAGAGGAGCACGAGGAGGCTGATAGTAGAAACGCAACGTTGTATATTCATTAATTGCTCGTATTGATTACTTTTTAGCAAGACGCCAATAGTAATAACACGGTTATTTTTTAACTGCAACAGTATAGATGGCTAAACGCATGAAAAAGTTGCTGGCAGGCACGCTACGCGCTAGGCTTAAGCACATAATAATGTTCTAACTCATTAAAACTAAAACAAACCAAGGAAGCTAATTATGCAACGACGCCTGTTTAAACCATTGGTACTTTCCGCCAGCTTGATGCTGATAACAGCCTGTGGTGACGCGCCGGAGCCGCGGGTTGCCGCAACGGTTGATGTCGACAACATTGCCCGCCAGTATACGCAACTGGTATTAGCGCTGGGCGAGCATGACAGCAACTATGTTGATGCTTATTATGGCCCCGGGCAACTACGCGACGAGGCAGTGGCCCGCGGTATGAGTGCAGCCGATATTGCCGCAGAGGCTAAGGCGTTGCTTGAAAAAATTGATACTCAGCCGCTGGCAGATAGCGATATGCGTAAATTGCGGCTGCATTATCTGGATAAGCAATTACAGGCACTGGCATTTCATGCTGAGCATCTGAGCAACGGCAAAAAAGCGAATTTTGAAGCTCAGGCTCAGGCTTTGTATGACACCACGCCGCCCAATTACACCCTGACAGATTTTGATGAAGTGCTGGCAGGCATTGCCGAGCTGGTGCCGGGAGAAGGCAACTTAACCGAGCGGGTCGTGGCTTACCGCAAAAATTTTGTGATCCCGGCCGATAAACTTGATGTGGTATTTCAGCGAGCCATTGAAGAATGTAAGCAGCGCACTCAGGCCCACATTAGCCTGCCCGAGGACGAAGATTTTAGCCTGGAATATGTGCAGGATAAACCCTGGAGCGGCTACAACTGGTACAAAGGTAAAGCGTACAGTTTAATTCAGATTAACAGTGAACGGCCGATCGATATTTCCCGTGCTGTTGACCTGGGTTGCCATGAGGGTTACCCGGGGCACCATACTTACAACGCCTTGTTGGAACACAAGCTGGTTGATGAGCTTGGCTGGCAGGAATTCAGCGTTTATCCGCTATACAGCCCGCAATCACTGATAGCCGAAGGCAGCGCCAATTATGGCATTGAAATGGCGTTTCCGGGCGAGCAGAAAATGCAGTTTGAGCGCGATGTGTTGTATCCGCTGGCCGGGCTGGATCCAGCAAAAGCAGCAGAATATGCGGCCTTTTTACAGTTAATGAACCGCTTAAGCTATGCCGGTAATGAAATTGCCCGCCAATATATTAACGGCGATATTGATGGCGAACGTGCCGTAGCCTTGCTGCAACAGTACAGCCTGAACAGTGAAGCCGAAGCACGGCAGCGGCTACGCTTTTTCGATACCTATGGCGCTTACGTCATAAACTATAACTGGGGTAAGCAACTGGTAAGAGACTATGTTGAGCAAACGGATGATCAGGCCGAGCGTTGGGCCCGGTTTACCCGGCTGTTATCGTCACCCCGGGTGCCTTCGTCTATTGAATGGTAAATAAATTACTTGCATAAGCCGGCGGCGTTCATTATTATGCGCGCCGTTCTGCCAGCACTTTTCAGTGCAACGCAACTCTGCCCGGGTGGTGAAATCGGTAGACACAAGGGATTTAAAATCCCTCGCTCGAAAGGGCGTGCCGGTTCAAGTCCGGCCCCGGGCACCATTTAAATCTAATCCTGTTATTATTTTATTTTCCTTTTTAAAAACAATCATTACTTTAAACTGTGCAAAAAGTTGCTATGGTTAACTTCTATTCAGCTACTTAAGCGATGGTCTCAATGAGAAATAACCAGCCGGTCACCCAGAAAGAATATATTTTTCGCGCATCTGACAGATTAATTTCAGGAACTGATGCTAAGGGCAACATCTCATATTGTAATGACGCTTTTATAGAGGTAAGTGGCTTCAAAAAAGAAGAGCTGATTGGAAAGCCTCACAATATGATCCGCCATCCTGATATGCCCCCTGAAGTTTTTAAAGAAATGTGGCAAACCATAGCATCGGGTCATGTCTGGATGGGGCTGGTAAAAAACCGCCGTAAAAACGGTGATTACTACTGGGTAAGCGCCTTTGTTACCCCGGTGTTTGAAAACAGCAGAGTGGTGGGCTATGAGTCTGTCAGAGTGTTGCCGCTTGAAGATGAAAAAGCCCGCGCTGAAGCCGCGTATGCCCGGTTAAGAGCGGGCAAGTCGAACTTGTCAGTTTTTTCACGTACCGGTGCAGCGCTACAAGCACTGGCGCCGGTTATTGTGCCTGGCATACTGGCCAGTATTCTGGGGTACAGTTTATCTGGCGCTGTAGCAGGTACCATAATACTTACTACGACGGTGCTCTCGGCAGCATGGTTAGCTGCCCGGCAAAAGTCTCAGTATCTGGATATTGTCAGCATTAGCCCGGATTCTTATTCGAATGCTATGGTGGCAGAAACCTACTTTGCCGATGTAGGAAGCAAGGCAAGGGTGAAGTTAACGTTAGCCTGCGAAATCGCCCGCAGCAGAACGGCGTTAACCCGTATTGCCGATGCCGCCGCGGTGCTGGATTCTATTGTTCAGAACACCCAGCAAGAATCTGAGTCTACTTCGGCTGCCGTGATGCAGCAAAGCCAGGCCACCCAGCAAATTGCTTCGGCTATTACTCAAATGTCTCAGGCAATCCAGGAAGTTGCAGGCAATGTGCAAACTAACTCGGTCAGTGCGCGTAATGCGCTGGGAAGTGTGGATGACGGTGCAAAACTGGCCAATGAAGCTAAAACGGCCATCGATGCTCTTAGTAGCTCGGTAGTGAGCATTGCCGCGACAGTGCGTGAGCTTGCCGAGTCTACCAATGAGATTGGCCAGGCGGCTAATCTGATTTCTACCATTGCCGACCAGACCAATTTACTGGCACTCAATGCGGCTATTGAGGCGGCCCGTGCTGGTGAGCAAGGCCGGGGATTCAGCGTTGTTGCTGACGAAGTGCGCGCCCTGGCTGGGAAAACGCGGGAATCAACCGATAAAATTCATATTATTGTGGAAAAACTGACGAAAAGGGCAATGAGTGCGGTAGGCACCTCTGAAAAAGGGGAGCAAGCGGCCCAGCATGGCGTAGAAACAGTGGAGCATACGCGCCAGGCGCTGAACAACATTCGCGACGCTGTTCGCACTATTACCAACTTAACCGAGCAAATGTCAGCGGCCGTTGAAGAGCAAAGCACCGTGGCAGAGCATATTAATCAGCAAATTGTTGAAATCTCTGACAGTACCTCGGTCACGCAGAACTCGGCCAAAGGCGCACTGGATGCCAGTAAGCGTCTGGCAAAAACTGTAGCCAATATGCGCTCGATTATTGACCGCTTCTCGGGAAAGCGCTGAACCTAATCCGTTTAGCCGGGCTACTCTGTTTTGCCAGTGGCTGTCGCTGGCGTAATTACAGAAACTGAGACTCCGACTTCAGCTAACCTCACGGGCGCTTTAGTGACTTTTGGCACTAACAGCGCATGGCAGGCCTTGTTAGGCTGCTTAAAACAATCCAACCGTGAGGCGGAACCATGCGACTAACATCCTTTCTGTTAATACTATTAACCATAATGCCCTGGGCGAGCCGCGCTGCCAATGCAGCAGTGGTCGCTAACCCAGCTGAACTGCAACAGGCTACAGTGGCCATGCGTACCGATCTTGATTTAGCCGAGAAGTATATCAAGCAAGCGCTGAAGGCAGCACCAGATAACCCGGAAGTGCATTTTATTTGTGGCCGGATTATGGGCCGGCAAGCAGGCGATGCTATCTTTTCGGCACTGAGCTACGCAAAAAAGTCTTTAACGTGTTTAAAGCAGGCTGTTTTGTTACAGCCGGATAATACCGCTTATCGTCGCGGGCTAGTGTCTTTTTATTTAGGTGCGCCCGGTATTGCGGGGGGCGATGAAGACCTTGCCTGGCAGCAGGTTGAGCAGATTAGCGCGATTGATGCGCTGCAGGGGGCACTGGCCAAACTCAATTTCTACCGGCAAACAGAGCAACAAGACCAGTATCGGCAACTGCTTGAGCAAGGCCGCATTGACTACACTGCACACGCTGAATTTCATTATCGGCACGGCTTATTGTTGCAAGAAGAAAAACACTATACCCAGGCGTTTGCTGCCTTTACTGCTGCAACTCAGGCAGCAAAGGATAATGCAGACGTTTATGTGCTTAACGCCTGGTATCAAATAGGCCGCACTGCGTTGTTTAGCCAGCAGCAGCTGGCAGAGGGTATTGACGCGTTGAATTATTTTATCGCCCATGCCCATGCGGCGGATGATCTGCCGGAAAAAGCCTGGGCCCATTTGCGTCTGGCTCAGCTGCATAAACTCAATGATGATAATGCCCTGATGCAGCAGCATCTTGGCTATGCAGAGCAAAGTAACGATAAGGAGTTACAACGTGAAATCAGACGTTTACAACGTTAAGCAACCCGATCGCCGCTCTGGGTTGATTGCGCTTGTCGCCATCCTGGTTTTCCTGCTGATGGAACTGCCCATCCGTTTGGTGTTACAACCGGATCCCTGGCTGCTGGAAGCCCGGCATTGGTATTTTAATCAGCCACTGCGTCTGGTTATAGAGCTGACCCTGGTAGTGGTGCTACTGGCCATTATCCGTTTTTGTTATCCGACGCTGCTTAAGATTAAGCGCACTCAACTCAGTATGCTGGCTGGGAGCATGCTGGCGAGTGCTTTACTGTTTGGCTTATTAGAGACAGAGCAATTACTGCACAGTTTCTCAGCCGGGTTATGGCTTTGGCTGGCTTGGTTTAGTTCAGGCTTTTGTATCGGCATAGGGCAGGAGCTATTGTACCGGGGACTGCTTTTTACCAGTCTGCAGCGGCATACGTCGCTAGGGTTAGCTACGGCGATGACCACTATTCTTTTTGTTATTGCACCGCTGCATTCGCTGCGCTTATGGCACTATCTGCAGCAGGAGCAATTTACCATAGTGGCAATGTTAGTCGCCATTTACATCGGCGTAAGCCTGCTTTTTCAGTGGTTGCGTAATCACAGTAGCAATGTCATGGTGCCTGCGCTGGTGCATGGCGTTGGAAATGCCGTCACCTGGGTAGCGGTATTCGCCTGAGGGTGATGCCGGCGCTGAACGCCGGCTAATTTTGTTCAAGCTAAAAAAGAAAATGACTGACTTAACCTTCTTTTTGGTCATCGCCATTGTCTGGGTCCGGGTCCAGTTGCATCGACTTTGACGCTTTTACCAATACCAGGTTCGACAGGTTATCGACCAGGCTCTGCAGGCCGACTTCAAAACTATCGACTATTTCATCCTCTTTGACTTCAATTGGGAAAAACACCAGTTCTGACTGGCTGGAATAACGCTTAATACTATCTAAATCGACTTTATCTAGTGCTTCTACTTCAGACTCAATTCGCACATTATCCAGATAGGTTGCGAAAATATCCTGCACTTGCTGCTTAGAGTAGCGCTCTGCCTCCGTAAGAATGCGCAGCTTGGTGTTCTGCCAGCCCCTGGCGCGGGTGCAAAGGTATGCAAACATCAACATAAGTCTGGCAGTAGGGCCGCCGCGCCACCAGATATCAATTTTTCTGCCTTTTGCGGGTGCTTCTTTAGCAAATAGCGGGTCGCGGGCAGAGGCGAGCGCAACCAGATTAATATCGGCTTTGATCATTTCCAGAAAGTTGGCGGCGTAATCCTCTGGTGAATGCTCTTGCTTTGAATCATTCGACGATGTCCAGTTAAGTAGCGCCGTGTTGGGGGTTATCGGGCCAACGCCGTAAGCCGACATTATATGGCGCAAGCCACTTTGAAAGTCAGAGGCCTGTATCACCAGGGTAAACGCCCTGACGTCTGTGTCATCAATAGCTTGCTGATACTGCTTGAGAATTTGCTGCTGCTCGGGTTCATCAGCGTGCTGCGGGTTAACAATCCGGGTTAGGGTAATCAGGCCGCTTTGTCCTTCCAGTACGGCAGAAAAGGTTAATAGTTGCTTATGCCGCTCTGGGGTTTTGGAAAATACCAGCATATGCGGACGCCAGTCTCCGGGGTGGGGCTCCATGCTATTGAGCTCAAGCAGCAACTCCCGCACCCGCTTAAACAAGGCACCACGTTGATGATCAGTAAAACTGCGGTGTTGATGACTGCGTGCCAGATACTGGTGCAAACCAAACAATACTGCGATGGCGATTACACAGGCGATAAGATTAATGGCCAGCATGGCGACAACACAGCCTATACCGCCAATAAGGCTGACGATTTTATGTGACCATTTAAAGCGTGGCCGAAAAAAAGGATTGTCTGAGTGCAGCGCAAAAAAGGTCGCATAGTTTAACAAGGCGTAGGCCGCCAGAAAAAACATACTGATAACCGGCGCCAGCAGGTTGAGATCGCCAATGATCACACAAAGCAGGGCGATAGCGGTGGATGCCATCACGGCACGGCGCGGATTATTATCCTGGCCTTCGCCTTTAGCAAACGGTACCAGAAACGGGATCAGCTTATCGCCGCCCATCGCCTGCAGCACCCGTGGTGCGCCCAGCATGGACGCCATGCCTGACGACAGCGTTGCTGCCATGACTGCGGCTGCAACCAGTACGGCCCACATTGCTACGTCGGCCATAATGTAATAGTTATCGGTGAGTTCCGAGATGCTGGCAGTACCGGCCAGTACCAGCGCCACCAGCACATACAGCGCCGCTGACAGACCAATAGCTGCAAAAGTGCCTTTTGGAATAGCGCGGTGCGGCGCCCGTAAGTCGCCTGACATATTAAGGCCCTGGGTAAAACCGGTAATCGCCGGGAAAAATAAGGCAAAGGCCAACCAGAATTGCTCTGCACTGGCATCAGTTTGCCAGTTAGCCGCCAGTGTTTGCTGACTGAATGCCATGCCGCCGCCAATAAAAAAAGACAGTAAGCCACCGGCCACCAGCCCCATTATTAAAAACTGTAATTTAGTGGTCCAGTCGGCGCCCAGCCAGGCAAAAATAAATAACACCACGGTGATAGCACAGGCCAGTATCCGCACACTGAGCCAGTCGGGCAATGCCACCAGATGGTTAAGCACTTCCACCAAACCCATGACATAAAAGGCCACCGAGATAGAGATAGACAGAAATAAGGTAAGGCCTAAAGCGCCGCCAAATGCCGGCCCCAGCGTGCGGGAGATAACATAGTAGAAACCGCCCTCTTTCACTCTTATATCGGTCGCGATGACGGCCAGGGATAAACCGGTTAACAGACACAGGGTGAATGCTGCCGCCATAATCAGCAAGGTACTGGCCAATCCAACCTGGCCAATGACATAGCCGGTACGTAAAAACAGAATAATACCGACGATGGTCAGAATACTAGGCGTAAACACCCCGGCAAAGGTGCCAAATAAGTGGCGGCGGGAATCGGTATTGGCAGAGTCGCTGTGTTTATTCAATATGATGGCCCATGCGAAGCGTTTTGAATAAAACCTAGCACAATGCCGTTACTGTTGAAAGGTACCGCTGCCACAGCACGGCCTAATGGTCGTGCGTATAATCAGTAATATTTTAAGCCATCAGCCTTGCCTCTGAACGCATAATAAGCCAGGGCGGTGTAGCCAATAATCACCGGGATAACCACCACTGCACCCCAAAATATGATCAGCAACGACTCGCGCGAGCTGGCCGCCTGATACAACGTTAACTGATTAGGCACTACAAAGGGGTAGAAGCTCAGCGCCAGACCAAGGAAGCTACAGATAAAAATAATATTACAGATAGCAAAAGGCAGCCAGGCGCCATGGTCTTGTGGCAGGGGCAGTCGTTTCAGTGCTAAATAGCCAATAATAAACATGGCAAAGCACAGTAGCGGAATAGCGGCATACAGGTACGCCATTGGCGGCTCGGTCCACACCCGCAGCGCATTGGCATTAACCAACGGGTTAATGGTACTGACCGCCAGAATACCGCTAAGGGTAAGCACCCCGGCGATTTTACATTGTCTGATAGCATGTAGTTGTAACTCACCGCTGGTTTTGCCAATTAGCCAGGCGTTACCGATCATGGCATAGGCAGCGGTAACGCAAAAGCCGCTAAAACAGGCAAAAATAATACTGCCAGACGTATACTCCAGCCCCATTACATAAATACCCAGCATAAAGCCCTGGCTGAATGTGGCGAGCACCGAACCGGCTTTAAAGGTGTAATCCCAGCGGGTTTTGCGGCTGGCTTTTACCTTAGCCCGAAAATCAAAGGCCACACCACGCAGAATTAAACCGAGTAGCAGCAAGGCTGCGGGCAAATACAACGCATGCAAAATGGCGCTATGCGCTGCCGGAAATGCTACCAGCAATAACCCGACTGCCAGCACCAACCAGGTTTCATTGGCATCCCAGAACGGGCCAATTGAGGCAATAGCGGTGTCGCGCCAGGGCTCGTTCGCCATTGGCAAGGTGATGCCGACGCCCAAATCATGACCATCTAAAATGGCATATAACAGGATAGACAAGGCGGTTAAGCCACCGAAAATCAGGGCTAAATTTTCTGCAGTTAACAAGCTCATAATGCAGCTCCGGTGCGAGTGTCAGGACTGTTATCTTGCAGCGGCTGGCTGCGGTTTTCTACCAGGCCTGGCCGGGTTAGGTCATACTCTTCCACTTCCACCGCGCGGTTAGCCAGCCAGAACAGGGTTTTAATGTATGCTACCAGCAGTACCACATACAGCAGCAGATACATGGTCAGGGTCATGGCGACATGCTCGCCAGGCACTGTGGTTACCGCGTCACGGGTTTTCAGTACGCCATACACCAGGTAAGGCTGGCGGCCAATTTCGGTGACATACCAGCCGGCCAGGGTCGCGACCCAGCCAGAGAAGGTCATACCAACCAGAACTTTTAGCTGTAATGGCGCCAGGTTTTTTTTACGTAGCAGTTGATAGCTGCCCCACCAGGCCATCAGCAACATCAGCATGCCCATACCCACCATTACCCTGAAGCTGTAAAAAACCGGCGCTACCGGCGGATGCTCGCCTTCGAATTCATTTAAGCCTTTTAGCTCGCCATTAGCGTCGTGGGTTAAGATCAGGCTGGCCAGTTTCGGAATTTGAATGGCGAAGCGGTTTTGTTGGGTTTCTTCATCTGGTATGGCAAATAACACCAGCGGCGCGCCTTTTTCTGTGTGCCAGATCCCTTCCATTGCAGCGATTTTCTGTGGCTGATGTTCCAATGTATTCAAGCCATGAAAATCACCGACCAGCACTTGAGTTGGCGCGAGAATAGCAGCACTGAGTAAAGCCGTTTTCAGGGTCAGTTTCGGCGCTTTTTTATTATCGCCTTTTAGCAGGCGATAGGCTGAAATACCGGCCACCAGAAAACAGACGGTCAGCCCCGAAGCCAGCAGCATGTGAATAAAGCGATACGGGAAAGACGGGTTAAAAATAATGGCCCACCAGTCTGTGGCATGAGCAACGCCATCAATCATTTCAAAGCCGGCCGGGGTTTGCATCCAGGAGTTAAGCACTAAAATCCAGAACGCCGAGAAGGTGGTGCCAAGCGCCACCAGAAAAGTCGCCAGGCTATGCACCCAGTGCGGCACTTTGTGAAAACCAAACAACATAATGCCAAGCATGGTCGCTTCAAGGAAAAATGCCGTCAGAATTTCATAGGCGAGCAGCGGGCCCGCTATATTACCGATGCTTTCCATAAAGCCAGGCCAGTTGGTGCCAAACTGAAACGACATGGTAATACCGCTGACCACACCCAAAGCAAAAGTCAGGGCGAATACTTTTACCCAGAAACGATAGGCCCGCATCCAGACCGGATGCTTCGAGATATCAAAGCGTACTTTGAAATAAAATAACAACCAGCCAAGGGCAATGGTGATGGTTGGAAACAGAATATGGAAACTGATATTGGCCGCAAACTGAATACGCGACAAAATTAACGTATCTAACATAACTACCTCAGCAGTAATACGCGCTAAGCGTCTTTTTTCGCCCGAAACTTATCGGTGAACTCCAGCACTTTACTCACACCTGAACCCAGCTTCATCAGCGTGTTCAGTTTTTCGGGTGACAACGATTGTAAGCTTTGCGTCCATTCTGTAATGTTTTCCAGCAAATCGTGAATTTCGGTGATGCGCGTCTGAGCATAAGCCTCATCTTTATTGGCAGCCTCATCCATCATAATATCGCGCAGTAACGACAACGTTGGGTCCATCTCACGTTTACGTCGCTCTTCAAACACTTTATTCGCCATATCCCAGATACTGCCGCGGCAAAAATAATACTCTTTGCGGTCGCCGGCTTTATGTTGTACCTGCACCAGCTGCCAACTGCCCAGTTCCTTTAAACCCATGCTGACATTGCCACGGGAAATGCCCAGTAAGTCGCCAATGTCATTGGCGCAAATGGGTTCTTCGCTCACCACCAATAAAGCGTATATCTGGCCTACGGTGCGGTTAAATCCCCAGCGGCTACCCATCTCGCCAAAGTGGCAAACGAAAGATTCGATCATTGGTGTCATTTGCATGAGTCAATCCTTACTGAACTTTCAGAAATTTCTGAAACTATTGTACGTTCGATCTTTGATCAGGATCAAGTTTTTAGTGCTGGCGCTGTAATTTTTCACCAACGTGGCTGTTGTGCGGTGATTGCCAATTTATCGCTGACTGATATACTGTACATATAAACAGTATTTGAGGTGTGTATGGCTGCAGTATTCATTGGCAATGCCAGTATCTGGCCACGGCGGCGGATACCCTTTTACAGCGACCCGGTGCGGGCTGGCTTTCCGTCACCGGCGCAGGACTATATTGAGCGCACGCTCGACTTAAATGAGCTTTGTATTCGCCACCCCACGGCAACCTTTTTTGTGCGGGTGGAGGGGGATTCGATGATCGATGCCGGCATTTATGACGGCGATGTGCTGGTGGTTGATCGGGCTATTAATGCCGAGCATGGCGATATTGTGGTGGCGGCGCTGGGCCATGAATTTACGGTAAAACAGCTTGCTACTCAGCCGCAGCTGCAACTGCTACCGCGCAACCCGGCTTACCAGCCTATTACGCTGACGGAAGGGGATGAGCTGAATATTTTTGGCGTGGTCACCAATGTGATCCGGCAAATGAAGCGCAAATGAGCAGCAAAGATAACAGCGTGTTTGCGCTGGTGGACTGCAATAACTTTTATGCCAGCTGTGAAAAACTGTTCCGGCCCGATTTAGCCAAGGTCCCGGTGGTGGTGCTGTCGAATAATGACGGCTGTGTGGTAGCACGCTCTAAAGAAGCGAAGCAACTGGGCATAAAAATGGGCGTGCCGGTGTTTCAGGTGCAGGCGCTTATGCGCCAGCACGGCGTGCGGGCTTTTTCATCTAATTATGCACTCTATGCCGATATGTCGCAGCGGGTAATGAGCACCTTGGAGGCAATGGCACCAAAGGTTGAGGTGTATAGCATAGATGAAGCGTTTCTCGATTTAGCGGGGCTGCAGCCGCTGCGAAATTTAACGGCGTTTGGCCTGGAGATTCGTCAGCGTATTCAACAGTGGCAGGGCATTACCGTATGTGTGGGTATAGCGCCGAGTAAAACGCTGGCAAAGCTGGCTAATCACGCGGCCAAAACCTGGCACAAAACCGGTGGGGTGGTCGATTTAACCGATAGAAGTCGTCAGCGCAAATTACTGGCACTGCTGCCAGTAAATGAGGTGTGGGGTATTGGTGGCAAGCTTAGCAAACGGCTGCAGCAGTTGGGGATAGACACCGCGCTGCAACTGGCCGATGCTAACCCTAATTATATCCGGCAGCATTTTTCAGTCGTGGTCGAGCGCACCGTGCGTGAGCTAAATGGTGAATCGTGCATGGTGCTGGAAGACATAGCGTCGACCAAAAAGCAGATTATTTCCAGCCGCTCGTTTGGGCAGCGGATAACCGATAAACACCAGATGTGCGAGGCCATCAGCGAATATATCAGCCGGGCGTGCAATAAACTGCGTCATGAGCAGCAGCAGGAAAAACACCTGACCGTATTTATGCGCACCAGCCCATTCAGCGATAAGGATCCGCCATACAGTGCCAGCAAAAGTGTGGCACTCGACACGCCCGCCAGCGATACCCGGTTATTTTTAGCTAAAGCCATGCAGCTGCTCGATGTGCTATGGGTAAATGGCCACCGCTACGCCAAAGCCGGGGTAATGCTGACTGATTTTTACGACCCCGGGGTAGTTCAACCCGACTTGTTTTGCGAGCAGGCCAATGTGGCTGAGCAGCCGGGGCGAGCGCAGGCCGATCAGAAACTGATGCAACTTATCGATAAACTTAACGCCAAACAAAGCAAGACCATCTGGTTCGCCAGTCAGGGTGGTAAACAGGAATGGAGCATGAAGCGCGACATGTTGTCACCTGCTTACACCACTAACTGGGGCGAGTTGCCTGCAGTGAAGTAACCGCTTGCGTCAATGACCAGAACCAACTCAGGGAGGCACAATGACCACAGAAAATCCTCATCAGAAAGAACATAGTATTGCAGACTTTGAAGCAGTGAAAACGGCGATAGCCAACGGTGAATCAGCACTGGTAAAGGACATACTGGCTGGTCAGACGATGCACAAGCTCGAAAAAGACTATCTGCTCGACTTAGCGCGGCTGGGTAATGACCGCGCTATTATCAAGCTGTTGGACGCTATTCCTGTCAAGCAAAAGCCCGGCTGATCACTACCGGTCAGGGTTGATCTGCTGCTTTTATGACGCTGGCAGGTAAGGTTAGCGTGTAGGCCATGGTGACAATAACAAACTGCAAGTATAACGATTGGACTAACAACTTGTATTCGACCCATTGCGTACCTGATATCCACAACGTGAGTGAGAGATTAAGCAGGGCAACCAGCCAGATAACGAGATTTACATCCAACAGTTTTGACTTAATTGCCTGGCGGTGTTCAGGCAGTTTAATTGCCTTAAATTGATTACTGCGGTAAATCGTGAATAACGTAGTTATAAATACTCCGTTGAGAAGAAGCGCCCCTAGCAGGTTGGCATAGCCAGCAAACCCCGGGAAAGGATGCTGTTTAAAATAAAACACGGTGCTGACAAACAGGAGTTGCGCTGCGACCACGGCCAAAACTAAAGAGGGTGACAATAGCTGATACCATTTGATCGGTTTTAGCGATGCAGTGCGAATAGTGTCAGTATATTGCAGCAGAATAGCATAAAGTTGTTTTTGTTTTAGCGCGATGTACAGAATCGGGAGCGCGGCGATGAAAAACAATACCATCAGTCCGGCTTGGTTGTCCCAGTTAAATAATTCACTTTGATTGCTCTGCGCTTGCCAGGCAACCGCAATACCAAACGCCAAGCAGGCAAATGTCAGAGGCATAAATACCTTAAGTGAGTTGTTGGTATGCTTGGCTATAGCGGGCTTTGCCGCAGGAAACGCCGGGCAGGCAAATGCTTTTGCCAGATATAAATAACGCAGGTAACTAATAATGGGCACTAAACCCAGTGTCACCAAAACCTGCAGCATTGGCACGAAGTATTGCGATTCTGATTGAAAGTTAAACATAAAATATCCTTACCTTTTGTCATTTGAAATAGCATGATTGAACGCGATCCTTATTTCGGAATCAGTGGCGCCTATTGCCCGGTAACGCGCTATATCCTTTGCTAACTCGTTATTTAGCCGTTCGCTGATATCAACCTGAACATTTTGCAGCGCATGGCGATGGACAAAGCTACCTCGGTACCCTTTTGATTCGATAACTTTATCTCGTTCCAGCAGGCTATAGGCTTTAGCGACGGTTTTTGAATTAATATCCAACTCAGAGGCTAACTGCCGGATTGACGGTAGTTGATCACCCGGCATCAAAAGATTTTGTTCAATGGCACTTTTAACTTGTTGAATCAACTGGTTAAACAATGGTTCCGATGAGCTGAGATCAATCGAAATCATGTTGTACTCTCGGGGTTAAGGGAACGTAAGACATGTAACACCGCCTTTGTTGTCGAGCTTCGAATTAGAGACAATACGTATTTCATGGTAACCACATGTACCCATACATCATATGGTACATTAAGCTTAAGATAGAACTTCGCATAAAAAAATGCAAGGGCGTCTTATTATTAATTTTGCTATGAATAGCAGAGAACAGCTATATGTCGGCCTTGAGCGGACACGTTGAGTCGAATGTATTATCGGATTGTTGGTCAGAAAGAATTTGCTGTTGGCTGTCGAGCAGGTTGCTATCTTTTGGTACCAATAGCAGTGCGATTTCAATTAACGCTTTTGCTTTATTTTTGCAACCAAGCTCGTTCAGTAGCACGGCATAATTGTTCAGATACGCCACTTGTTGCCTGGCATGGGGCAGGCCTTGCTTAAACCAATCTGCTGCCTCTAACGGTTTGCTAGCAAAATAATGATTACCCAGCAAAAAATACGGCAACCAGTAGTCAGGCCATTGCCGGGTAGCAGTTATCAGCGCGGCAATGCCTGCGTCGGTCTGGCTGGTATTAATTAAATCCTGACAGGCTTTGGTGTAAACAAAAGGGTCAAGCTGGGTGCTGGCCAGTTCAGGGGGCAACATCGCCAGCAGCCAGTAGTTCGCGCGCTGCCAGGTGCGCTCGAAGGTTGAGAAGTTCAGCCGGTGTGCTTCAGTTACCCCGGTATGTAAAATCATTTCTCTGCTATTGATGTCATAACCCACAACGACCGCGTAATGCCACTGCGGTAACCAGCTAATGGAATTATTTTGCAGCACAATCACCGGAATATTATCGGAAACCAGACTGAGTAACTGGCTCATCGTGCCGCGCTGCTGATAGGCCAGCATGCCCAGCTGACGAGTTGCTGCGGCCATCTCAATTTGTAAGGTACCTTCCAGCGCAGGCGTAAAGGTGTTAGGCGCAATATGTTCCGGGCTGGTGTTCAAACCATGAAAGTTAGCAACTTCTGCTAAGGTTGTGGGTCCGCAAAAGAACGCCTGCTGTGGATAAAACGGCACCTGAGCAATCACATGCTGACCAGCAATGGCCGGCGGTGCTGCCAATAGTTGTTTAGTTTGTGGAGGAGTCTGGCATGCGGTTAAACCAAGTAGCAGACCAGCCAACAGGCTGGCCTGTAATGTAAAGCGGATAAAAAGCACTTATCAGATGGGGCGGATAAACGGGTACACATCGGTAATGCCCATCAGATCAAGCACTGCCACTACCACCAACACGGTAACGATAGTACCAACGATACCACCTGCGGGCATATCGTTTAGCTGGGAGTTAAACGCTTCCAGCTCAGCGTTGGTCATGCTGGCAATTCGCTGTTTAGCATCTGCCGGGCTGACACCCAGCGTCTGCAATTTTTGCTGAACTTCTGCCGTATCGACAAAGGCGAGTACTTGCTGTTTATTGTATTGGTATTGTTGTGTCGCAATCACTTGATCAGAAGTGTAAACACCTGCGACAGCAGGGCTGGCAATTACCATGAGCCCGGCAAACATTAACATGGCACTGGCTGTTAGATATTTATTCATCATGTATACATCCTTAAGCTGATTGTTTTACGGCGAACTTCGTTGTTGACTTAGATTAACTACATGGAGATTTAACGCTGCGCTACGCGTGAAGAGTAGTTGATCTGATAACCCTTTGCAAATACAAAGGGTTGGCCGTTAGATACCGTAACGGTATGAAAAATTTAGCGAATCAGATGCCACTGCGTTTGCCGGCCGGCCAGATAAATAACCTGTCTGCCATCAAAGTAGGCACTTTGCTCCAGCTTAATCTGTACCAGTTGGCTCCACTCTGGCACGGTCTGTTTGATATTGCCTTCAATGGCATAAGCGGTATTGGCATAAAGTGGCCAGTCACCTTGCACCGGCGTATCGCCCTGATTATCCCACATGCCTATGGTTGGCCCCGGCGCATGGCCGACAAAACCCAATGGGTGGGTGTAGGTGCTGCTGTTAATGTCTGCTTTATTAGCGGCGGCAATGGTCGCTGCCAATACTTGATTACCACTGCGGCCGGTCTTAAATTCGCCGGTCAGGATATCCTGCCAGCGGTTGCCGGTAGCCAGCGCTGCTTTTAGGCCTGCAGGGGCATCGGTTTCAGTATTTTTAAGGACATAAGCCATTTCCTGCGTGTCGGTACACAGTTTCAGATAGCAAATACCAACATCGGTATGCAAAACATCGCCGCGGTGAATAATACCACTGCTGCCGCAGGATGGACTGTCAGCTGCACACGCCATACCGGCACGTTGCAGGCTAACGTAAGGCATAAACCATACCGGTAATTGCAACTGCTCAAAGCGTTCACGCAGGTACCAGGCCACATCATCCGTGCTGGTAACACCGGGAGTAACGACCTTATTGCTAAACGCTTCGGCAATAACCGCGCGGGCTAAACTTACAATTTGCGGATAAATCTCCAGCTCGCTGCGGGTTCGCTGTTCCAGCCAGCGCACCACTAACTGTTCAGCCGATACCAGCCGGCTTTGGTAATCTGCCGGCAGTGCGGCCAGCAGCTGCTGATGCAGGCCGGAAGTTAAGCCATCGGCTACCGCCCAATGTTCAGAGTTATTAATACCAATGCTTTTCGGTTGGCGTTTAACAATTTCAGCAGCCAGCGCCTGCCATTGCTCGGTTAAATTACCGCCCGCCCAGGCCGATGTATAAGGTTCGCCGAGTGGGTAGCGATTCACCGACAGCTTATCAACGCTGCCGTCTTTATTGCGGCTAAACAGCAGCATAGTGGTGCGCCGCGCCGCAAAGGTGGGTTGGGGTACCAAGGTAAAATATACCGGATCTTCAGCATACTCCCGATTAATCACCAGCCACATATCCAGGTCTGAGTCAGCCATCAACTGCGGTAACAGCTGTTCAAGGCGCTCATTGAGGATGCGGTTTTCTGGCTCCACTCGCTGGCGTGGGCTCAGCACCTGATAGTCAGCTGCGCTAATAAGTTGACGGCCTTGGCTGAACGGCGTGGTATTAGCTGACAATGTCGCAGTCAACAGCAAAGTCGTCATCGTGGTTACTAGTGATAATATTTTCATGTTCACCTCTGAGCAGGGATAAGTGTTTATTGTTTTAAGTCAAATAATATTAAAAAGCAATAGCTTAGATCGGAAGGCATTGTTTTTATCGTTGCTTCGATATATAAAGCCTTTTTGTTTATTTTTTGTATATAAAAGCAGGCTTTAATGAAAACATTATTAAAAATATTCGTGGCTACGCTACTGGTGTTGTTGGTGGTCTTATTGGCAATACTGGCAAATGCCACGGTTGAATTAACCAAAGGTGGCGTTTACAGCAAGGTATATTTGCCAATAGTCGTGGGCGAAATAAAGTGGAACGCAGTTGGCAGTGTTCAGGCGAGTGAGCCGGCAATTTCTGGCTTGCAAGGCCCGGTTATTGTTAAAACTGCTTCGAAGTTGCAGGTAACAGCCTGGTGTCAGCATGAACGTATTCTGCAGGAGCTAACGCTTGCTGCCGGCAATGCGCAGCTGGATTGTCAGGGCCGCCAATATCATTATCGGTTCGACGGTGCGCCCCTTAACGTTAAAGCCGATATTGAAACGCCGGCAGCCGTTGCCGTGATTAGCGATCTGGAAGGCAACATCGAATTTTTTGAGCATTGGGCCCGTAACAGCGGTGTAACCGATGGCAATGGTGACTGGCAGTTTGGCAACGGTCAGCTTATTGTCCTTGGTGATGCCGTCGACAGAGGACGTCAGGTGTACGATTTACTATGGCGGTTATATCAGCTGGCGCAGCAGGCTCAGCAACAGGGTGGCCAATTGCTGCTGTTACACGGTAATCATGAGCAATATGTGATGCGTGGCCTGGTTGATCGGGTAGAAACAGAGCATTTTTGGGCAATTGAACAACTTATGCCGTACGAGCAAAGTTTTGCTGCTGATACCGTGTTGGGTGGCTGGCTGCGACAACAACCTATAATTGCCAGAATGGGCAACTATTTGTTTACCCACGGCGGTGTAAGCCCACAAGTACTGGCCAGCGGTTTAACGGTAGCGCAGCTTAATAAGCGCTACCACGACACTTTGCAGCAAACTAATGATCAGGTGAGCGAAGCTGACTATTCGTTGTTTTACGGTAGCAATGGCTTAAGCCAATACCGGGCACTGCTGTCGGATAATCATGACAGGGTATCCGGTGGCGATTGGCCACAGGCGCACCTGCAACAGATATTGGCCCACTTCAATGTGAAAGCACTGGTTATAGGCCATACCCCGGTAGCAAAGCCAACGGCATTGTATGATGGCCGGTTATTGGCGGTAGAGGCAGAGCAAACCAGCAGTGTTTTGATGATACATGACGGCGAGGCAACATTTACCGATATAGGCATGGTAAAAACCCGCTTTAGCGAGCAACAACCACAATATCGCCCGTTTCGCTTGTTGTCGGCTGCCGATTGGCGGGCTCTAACGGCCAATAGACAGCATCTAAACGATTTAAACCATGCCAAAACTTTTTTTAATCGCGATAGAACGACTGACGGCAGTTAGCCGTCAGTCGTTGCGTAAACCAGAAATGGCAGGCCGGCGGCTTTTGCCCGATACATCGCTTGATCGGCCAGCTCAAATAACTGGGCTTGCGACGTGCTGTGTTGGGGGGCCATGGCAATACCAATACTCATATCCAGTTTTACTGTCATTCTGGCAGCATGGCCTGGCTGCAGGGGCAGGCTTTGCGGTTGCTCCGTTACCTGATAAATACGCTCAGCAATGGCGGTTACCTCACCGCCGTGCTGCACATGAGCTAACAATGCAAACTCATCGCCACCCAGCCGGGCAAATAGCTCGTCATCGCGGATGATGTTTTTTAATCGTTGCGCTAAATCGGTTAATACCTGATCGCCAGCAGCATGGCCATGATTATCGTTGACGGCTTTAAAACCGTCTAAATCTATGACAAACAGCGCTAACGCTGCATGACCAGTGTTTTGATTAGCCAGGTTGCTCAGGCCATTGTGTAGTTTTGCTTCAAAATAACGGCGATTTGGTAACCCGGTCAGTGGGTCTAAATTTGCCAACCGTTCCATTTCGAGTAACTTGCCAACCCGCTCAGTAATATCCGTGTTAATTGATATATAGCCGGTATAGCGCTGCTGCTCATCATACAAAGGTTCTGCGTACACATGTACCCAAAAAGGCCTTTTTTGTTTGTTGTAATACAACACGTCCGTATTGACCGGCTGATGCTGCCGAACCAGCTGCTGTACTTTCTGAATGGTAGCAGGATTAGTGTCCGGCCCGGTAAAAAGGGCCATCGGCGTTTTCCCGGAAATCTCCTGCTGAGAGTAACCGCTTAATTTGCTAAAACCGCTATTACACCAAACCATTTCGTTTTTAACGTTGGTGTAGACCACACCATTGGCGGTTTGCTCGGCAATCCAGGCCAGTCTCTGGTTTTCTGCCTGTAATGTTTTCAGGTACAATAGCTGAAATTCATTTTCAACGCTTTTGGCCAAATCAAGCAATAAACCTTGCTCCGCCTCGGTCAGGGTTCTTGGTGCGCTGTCAATTAAGCAGAGGGTGCCTAAGGCATAACCCGCATACGTTCGGATCACCGCACCGGCATAGAAGCGGATAAAAGGCTCCTTTGTTACCAGGGGGTTATCGGCAAAACGCGGGTCCAGCATTGCATCGGGTATAACCAACAGTTCTTGCTCTGAAATAGCATGAGTGCAAAACGATATATCCCGGGCAGTGCCCTCAAGACAGGTACCCAGACGGGCTTTAAAAAACTGAGTTTTTTCATCCACCAGGGTTAGTAGCACGATGTCGGTTTTAAATAATGCTTTACCAAGGCGGACGATACGATCAAAACGTTCGTCGGCTGGAGTATTGATTAGCCCCAACTTATGCAAAGCCGCCACTCGGCTTTCTTCATCCGTAAGTATCGTGTTAGTTTCGATCACGGAATTGCCCCTGTGTGTTCAACTTCAGTATCAACAGATAAACTCTTAGGCGAACTGAAATAACGTATGAACTGAATTAACGTATCCAGTTTAACTATACGCTTGCGCTTAGAAAATAGCCTGAACTTTCTGGCTTTGCAGACAACATTAAGCCGCAACGGCTGATTTGCGATACACTATGTCAATACAAACTAAGGAGTTGCTATGCCACGTTATTCTGCTGATTTTATTAAAGCAATGCCAAAGTCAGATTTACATCTGCATTTGGACGGCAGTCTGCGGCTGGACAGTCTGATTGAGATGGCGAAGCGCACGGACACTAAGTTGCCGTCGCAAAGTATTGACGGCTTGAAACAGCTGGTATTTAAAGATAAATACCAGAATCTGGGCGAATACTTACATTGTTTTCAGTATACCTGTGCCGTGCTGCGCGACCCGGAAAACCTCGAACGGGCGGCGTACGAGCTGGCGGTTGATAACCAGCTGGAGGGCGTAAACTATATTGAAGTGCGTTTTGCGCCGCAGCTGTTAATCGACTTAAGCCGCGGTATCGATTTTGACCAGGTTATGCATGCGGTGAACAATGGTTTAAAGCGGGCAAAAGAAGAATATAACCGCACCGAAGCTGTGCTTAGCGGCAATAAACCTCCTTTTGGCTATGGCATTATTAATTGTGCAATGCGGATGTTTGGCGATAAAGGCTTCTCGCCTTACTACACTAATCTGTTTCAGCTAATGCGCGACTTTGCGCCGATGGATGTGATTAAACTGGCAGCCATGGAGCTGGTGCGGGCCAGCGTAAGGTTACGTGATGAAAATGACATGCCAATTGTGGGCCTCGACTTAGCAGGACAGGAGTCGGGCTATCCGGCAAGCAAGTTTAAAGAAGTGTACGAATACGCGCATCAGCATTTTATGCTGAAAACCCTGCATGCCGGCGAGGCCTATGGTGCAGAAAGCGTATTTGAGGCCATTACCGAATGCTATGCCGATCGGATTGGTCATGGTTATTCGATGTTTATACCCGAGATGATCCACAGCCCGGAGATTAATGATAAAGCGGCGTATATTCGTAACCTGGCCAGCTATATCGCCGACAAACGGATAGCCATAGAAGTTTGCCTGACCAGTAACCTGCAAACCAACCCGCAGCTTACCGATATTCGGCAGCATCAGTTTAAAGCCATGCTGGATAACCGGATGGCGACCGTGATCTGTACTGACAACCGCCTGGTCTCTAACACGACGGTATGTAACGAATACCAACTGGCGCTCGACAACTTTGACATTCCGCTGAAGCGGTTAAAAGACATGGTAGCGTATGGCTTTAAGAAGAGCTTTTTTCCTGGCAGCTATGTAGAAAAACGCCAGTATGCGAAAAACTGTCTGGATTACTTTGATCGGGTGGCTAAGCAATATGGATTTATTTAATTAAAACAACAAGATGATGGCTTTGTCGCAAAAAGCATACATCTTATATCATTGATTAATAAGCTATAAATATTAAGACGGATAATAGTGTCTCTAATCGCAGACACTATTAATCAAAAGAACAGTTTTTAAAGCCTTAAAATAACATATGGTATTGATATTAAAGTAAAATAAAAAGTTGGCACAACACTTGATACACCTAAGGTAATTACCGGAGGTGTGTTATGGATTTATTCTTAGTATTTATCACGATGTTTCTGGTTGCCAACATGATGCTAGTGGTGACAATGTTACGTCGGGTCGATTTAAACAACCCCAGTGTTCAAGCCTGGGAAGCGCAAAATGCGACAGCAGTGTTGCAGCCTGCCGCAGCCGTAACTTATACACCAGCTTACGTGCCCGAAGCGCAGTAAGCCCACCGACATTCCCATGAGTTCAGCTTCTTGCTGAATGCTTGTTCAGGCCAGCCCTCCTTACTGGCCTGTTTTTTTTAGTTAAACAGGTTATGCTAACGCTAACTTTTTCTGAGTTTAACTGCCTATGCGCTTTCCTTTGCAAACCGCTTCACTGCGTCAACTGGTTATTCTGAGCTTTTTGCTGGCTATGATCCCGGTCGGGGTGCTGATGTGGCAAAGCCATAAAGCCTTGTCAGGCTTAAGCCGGTTTGCGACAAGCGAGGCGGAACGTGCCGTAATCAGTGTGCGCCGGGCGGAAAATATGCAAAACCTGGTGGTAGATATTGAACGGGCGGTGCGCCAGTATGCGGTAGTGAAAACCGACGCACTGGCCCGGGTAGCACAAAGCCATATCAGCAATCAGCAGGCCAGTCTCAGCGAGCTATGCAACGATTTACCGGAACTCAGTGATTGCCTGCAACAGCAGACAGAATTACAGCAGTTAGCCGCTCAATTTACACAGCTTAGCGGCCCCCCGCTGGAACAGCAGTTGCAGCAGATCAGGTTACGGCAACAACGGATTAGCCAGCAGATATGGGACTTGATGGAACAGCGGTTGCAGAACCAACAGCAGCTGGTACAAGATGCGCAGCAGCGTCAGGCCTGGCAAACGGTAGCATTGGTGTTGCTAACCTTGTTGTTAGTGCTGTGGGCATCGGGCCGGGTGGCTGCACCGGTGCAAAAATTGGATAAAATGATCCGGGCCATTGGTCAGCAGCAAAATTTCCCTGACGGTAAGCTCGAAGGGCCCCGCGAATTGTCTGAGCTGGGTGAGCAATTGCGCTGGCTTAGTTCACGCCTGCAGCAACTGGAAGCACTGCGGCTTATTTTGCTGCGCCATGCATCCCATGAATTAAAAACGCCGTTATCCAGTATTCGGGAAGGCTGCGCGCTACTTACTGAACAATTATTAGGTCCATTAAACCCCCAACAACTGGAAGTTGTTATGCTGCTTAATGGCAGCGCCGACCGCTTAAGTCAGTTAACCGAGCAGTTACTGGATTACAACCGGTTGTTGCAGCAAGCGAAACCCGAATTAAGCCGTCAGGTGCCACAGCAGCTGCTGCAAACCTGCTTTGCCGACCACGCTTTATCGTTGCAGCAGCGTCAGCAACAAATCAAGCTGGATTGTCAGCTCAGCAGTATTTATACCGACGACACGTTATTCCGGCGCATTCTGGATAACCTGATCAATAATGCGCAGGCTTATGGTGCAGAAAGTAGTCCGGTTTGGGTTAAACTTTATAAAAAAGACGATATGCTGGTGCTGGATGTGGCCAATAATGGTGCGCCTATTCCTACCGCGTTGCGAGAAAAACTATTTGAACCATTTCAGCGCGGTACGACCCCAAGGTTTGATGCGGTTCAGGGCTCAGGCCTTGGCTTGTCCATTGTGGCTGACTGTGCCCGTCTGCTGGGTGGCCATGCTTATATTGTTGATGTGGTCTATGCGGATGTATGTATCAGAGTGCGCTTACCACTGTTAGAGGAAAAGTAACATGAGAATTATGCTGATAATACTGCTGGCAACGCTGTCAGGCTGCCAGCTGTTAAACCAGCAGTTGCCTGCAACAGAACCCGAAGCAGAGCCGGAAATAACCGAACAACCCGCCTTACCGCCACCTAGCGAGCCAAATAGCGAGGTTGTGCTAAGCCTGAGTGATGATGCTGCGACATTACAAGCCTGGGTTTATTATCGTGCCGGTATATTGCAAAACCTGGCAGCATGGCGCGAGGCGTTAGCGGATTTACCCGAACCCGACCAGGTACAAATACTGCAGCGGATTATGGTGCTGCTGCATCCCGACATCCCTTATTTAACCCGGCTGCGGGTGCAAATGCAGTTAGCGGAGCAAATTGCCATATTGCCCCCGGGGCTGGCGGCGCTTTTTAGCTGGGATTTAACCTTGAATCAGAAATTACTGGAAACGGAGTCGGCAGTCAGTGCCCTGACCCGACTCAATGCCCAGCAGCATGATAATATTGAGCGGCTGCAAAAAAAGAACAAAGATTTGCAGAAAAAAATTGATGCGCTTACCCAGATTGAAGCGCAACTTAATCAAAGTATCAACGGGGGAATATAGTGGCCGACCCTAAACCGCGTTTATTGTTGGTTGATGACGACCCAAGCTTATTGCGGCTGCTGACCTTAAGGCTGGAAGGTGAGGGTTATCAGGTAGTAAATGCTGATTGCGCAGAAACAGCGTTGACTATTCTTAACAAACAGAGCTTTGATGTGGTGCTAAGCGATTTACGGATGCCTGGCCTTGATGGCATGAGTCTTTTCGATGAAATTGCAAAACGTTACAAGGGCCTACCGGTAGTACTGATGACTGCCCATGGTTCTATCCCGGAAGCGGTAGCGGCTACGCAGCGTGGCGTATTCGGGTTCTTAACCAAGCCACTTAACAATGTTGAGCTGCGCGATATCTTACAGCAGGCAGTGCATCAATCGGTGCCCGAACAGGCCGACTGGCGCGAGGAAATCGTCAGCCGCAGCCCGCTAATGTCAGCGTTGCTGGAGCAAGCCTATCGGGTGGCACAGCGCGATGTCAGCATACTGATTACCGGTGCCAGTGGCACTGGTAAAGAGTTGCTGGCCAAAGCGATACATAAAGCCAGCCCCCGGGCCAAGCAGCATTTTGTGGCAATAAACTGTGGCGCCCTGCCAGAGCATCTGCTGGAATCTGAATTGTTTGGTCATAGCAAAGGTGCTTTCACCGGCGCGGTGTCAGAGCATGGCGGGCTATTTCGCGAGGCCGACGGCGGTACGCTGTTTTTAGATGAAATAGGCGATATGCCGGTGGCCTTGCAGGTAAAATTGTTGCGCGCCTTGCAGGAGCGGCAGATCCGGCCGGTAGGCAGCAGTAAAAGTATTCCGATAAATGTCAGGGTACTGTCGGCTACTCATCGTGATTTACAACAGGCAATGGCAGAGGGGAGTTTCCGGGAAGACTTATACTACCGGTTAAATGTGGTAAACCTGCAATTGCCTGGCCTGGAGCAACGACCGGAAGATATTCCGTTGCTGGCGCGTCATGTTTTGGCGCAAAGCGCCGAGCGACATAATGTTAAAGTCACGCGGTTTGCTGACGATGCATTGCAAACCCTGGCGACAGCCAAATGGCCTGGCAATGTCAGGCAGTTGGTTAATGTGGTGGAGCAGTGTGTTGCACTGACCCATAGCCCGGTGATTGGCCAGAGCCTGGTAGAGCAGGCGTTGTCGCAAAACAGCAGCTACTGGCCGACGTTGACGGATGCACGCGACCAGTTTGAACGCCAATATTTAGTTCGGGTGCTGAAAATGACTGAGGGCAATGTCACCCGCGCTGCGGAACTAGCAGGACGCAATCGTACCGACTTTTATAAATTATTAAAAAAACACGATCTCAGTGCGGCTCAGGTCGCTGCCGAAGACGAAGAGCTGGAGTAAGGCCACCGCCTGTTTTACACTTAGCACTTTTTGACAGAGGATACGGTAATGAGTGCCATAACGCCCCCCGATGCCCAGCTGGCAGAAGATGCCGAAAACCCGGAGCTGCGCAAAGCGAAAATTATCAGTGAAACGGCCAGGATCCACTGGCCACAATTGCAGAAATTTTATGCCGCAGGCTCGGTAGTGACGGTCGGTGCTGAACATGACCTGGTAAACGTGGCGTTTGCCTTTAGTGCCGACGATAAAGCGCAGGTAGCAGACTGGCTGGCACAGGGCACAGTAGAGCGGACAACCGAGCAGCAGGCGCAGCAATGGTTCGATAATAATACTGAGCTGTGGGCTGTGGTCATTTCGCCATGGGTTCTGGTACAGGACAAACCTGTGCAGGTTAATTAATAAGAAGACGTGGGGCTGGCTATGGCAACGTATAAAACGATCGAGAGTTCAGAAATTACCTTATCGCAACTGATGCTGCCGTCACATTCTAATTTCAGCGGTAAAATTCATGGTGGTTATTTACTGTCGCTGATGGATCAGATTGCGTTTGCCAGTGCCTAAAAATTCAGCGGCAGTTATTGTGTGACTGCCTCGGTCGACCGGGTCGACTTCTTAAATCCGATTGAAGTGGGTGAATTAGTCACCTTAAAAGCATCGGTCAATTTTGTCGGTACTACCTCAATGATGGTAGGGATCCGGGTCGACGCGCAGAATATTCAAACGGGCATTATCAAGCACTGCAACTCATCATATTTTACGATGATCGCGAAAGATGAAAGCGGTTCGACCTTGCCGGTGCCAAGATTGCGTTTAATCAGTCGGGAACAGGTAATGCGCTACTTAAAAGCGGCCGAGCGGATTAGCGCGCGTAAACAGCGGATTGCCAGTGAGCCTTTCAACGGTGACCTGGCCGCAGCGCTGGCTTTTATGGCCAGCGACCACGCTGACGTTGACGTTAAGGGACTGAGTACTTAAGTCATGACGGCCAGCTTAACGGTTTAACTGCGCTGCCAGCCATTGGTGCAGACCTTGCGCCAGTTGTGGTGTCAGCTTACCTTGCACCCCTCTGGCCTCTGCAGGAATATGGGCCAATGGATCTGCCGGATTAAATAAATAATGCTGTAACATGCTTTGCCAGGCTGCTCGCTCACCCAAAGGCATATGATTGAACGCCTGTATCGCATGCAATAGCATCGGCAAGGGCAGGGCGCTGGCAACATAGGCATTGCTCCACCAGTAATTGACCAGCACATTAAAATCACTGAGCGAGGTGACGCTATGCCACCATGGACTTGGGATATAAATGGCATCGCCTGCATCTAATTCAACCGATAAGCCGGCCTGATAGGCATTAGCGTAAAGCGGATGCGCTTGTAAATCAGGTTGTTGCAAATTAACCATACTTATTGGCTGGCCAGCAGGGGTGAGATCGAGCGGCCCGATATATAAATTGGCTACCTGCTCTGGCGGGAACAGGGTAAAACGCCGTTTGCCTGCTGCTACCACGGCAATGTTGCTCGCTTCGTCAAAATGGGCCGGCACGGTTACCCGGGTACCCAACCAGATAAAGGGCTTGGGGCTTGGGTCCAGCAGAGGGTTGTTTAATTCAGGTAATAAGGCGCTGAAGTTATCTGCCACCGGGACACACTGCACACAGTAATGCGGGCTGCCGGCAGCGCTACTTTTTAGCATGGTATCAATAGCCGTGTTAAGCGGTTGCTGACTGGCACTGAAGTTCATGCCATTTATGGCATTGTTGTAGAACAGCCGACCGCTGGTTTGGGCAGGCAGGCTGACCAGCTTTTGTGGCTTATTGTTACTTCGCGCCGTCAGATAGGCCGCGGCCTCTGGTAGCGCTTGCTTGGCCGCTTGCACCAGCGGCCAATGCGCTGCAAAACCCCGCAGCACCACCGGCCGGTAGTGATTGGTCACCTTTTCGGCAAAGTTGGCCGCTGTTACGCCGCTGACTTCGATCGGCGGCGGTAAATTTTCCAGCGCATATTGCTGAAGACTGTCCGGTTGGTTAGTGCCCATTTATTTCCTGCGTTAGTAACCGGCTGCCTGGCCATCTTTGCGTGACTCTGATGCGCCAATATAGGTGCCGTTTTCGTGATCTTTCATAATGGCCTGATAGCCACCATAACCGCCCAAGCCGTAGCGCACCTCGTGGCCTTTTAGCATCAAATCACGCACTGTACTGTAAGGTACACCACGTTCTACTTCAATATAACCACCATTGGTCAGATATGTATCCTGGCCGTCGGTAGGTTCGGTATTGCCCAAATGCTGCCAGCGCGCCGCGTCACCGGCTTCCTGCAGGTTCATACCGTAATCAACCATATTGATCAGAATTTGCACATGCCCCTGTGGTTGCATGGCGCCGCCCATTACGCCGTAGCTGACCAACGGCTTGCCGTCTTTGGTAATAAAGGCCGGGATAATAGTATTAAACGGTCTTTTGCCGGGTTGGTAAACGTTAGCGTGGTTTTTATCCATCGAGAACAACTGGCCGCGGTCCTGAAACACAAAGCCAAGACCAGGCACAACCACACCAGAACCCATACCACGGTAGTTGCTTTGAATTAACGACACCATATTGCCGTCTTTATCGGCAGTGGTCATGTAAATGGTGTCGCCTTCATATAAATGTGGATTACCAGCGTCAACGCGCTTTGCCGCCCGTTCGCCAATCAGTTTCGCCCGTTCGCTGCCATACTCTGCAGAGATTAAGCCCTGCAGCGGTGTTTTATGAAAATCCTGATCGGCATAAAACTTAGCGCGGTCTTCAAACGCCAGTTTCTTTGCTTCAACCAGGGTATGAATACTTTGTGGAGTATTAAACCCCATGGCTTTTAAATCGAAATTTTTCAGAATTTGCAGCATTTGCAAGGCGGCGATGCCCTGGCCGTTTGGCGGCAGTTCCCACAGGGTATACCCTTTGTAATCAACCCCTACCGGTTCTACCCAGGTAGAACGATGGTTAGCGAAATCGGCAAAGCGCAGATAACCGCCGTTGGCTCGCATAAAGCGGTCAATTTGTACCGCGATCTCACCGTTATAAAAGGCGTCACGGCCGTCTTTGGCCAGGGCTTTGTAGGTATTGGCCAGCGCCGGGTTTTTAAAAATCTGGCCTTTAACCGGTGCCTTACCATTAATGGTAAAAGTGCCCTTAAAATCACCCGGCTGCGGGCTGAGTAACGGCACTGACCGGTTCCAGTAATAGGCGATAAGCTCGGTTACCGGAAAGCCCTGTTCGGCATAGTTTATAGCCGGTTGCAGAATGCTGGCCATCTTTAGTTTGCCGAATTTTTTATGTAGCTCAAACCAGCCATCCACCGCACCCGGCACGCTGATTGGCAGCATACCATGTGGTGGTAAGTCGGTGCGGCCAAGCTGTTCCAGCTCATGGGCCAGCATGTCATAACTTAAACTCAGTGGCGAGCGACCAGAGGCATTTAACCCATGCAGTTTACCCGTTTTAGCATCCCAGACTATGGCATATAAATCACCACCAATACCATTCCCGGTGGGCTCCATTAAACCGAGCGCGGCGTTTGCAGCTATGGCAGCATCAATAGCGTTGCCGCCATTTTTCATGGTGTCCAGGGCAATCTGGGTAGCCAGCGGGTGGCTGGTGGCGGCCATCGCGTGCTGTGCAATCACTTCTGAGCGGCTTGCGAAGTCATGGCCTGTTACCCTGTCATAAGCGTTGGCAGCAAGGCTGGCCAGCAAAGTAGCACTGGCCAGCAAGCTAACAGATAGGCGTAATTTCATAATAGTTACCTTTGTTATAGTTAGTCGCACGCTATCCCCGGTTGGCATCAATTGCCAGCAGCTTTCGACCAATGACATCTGGTTAACGGTCAGCTGGCTCGAACAAATGCTCAGAAAGCGCAGTTTTCTGTTGCGCCGTTAAGGGGCGGGCTTGCTGCTGCTGATAATCAAACTGTACCATTACCGTGGTGCCGGTGGCGCATTTAATGCCGTTTTGCCACGCTTGCTGATACACATCAAATGAGCTACCGCCAAGGCGGCTGATAAAGGTACGAATTTCTACTGGCTCACCATACTGAGTTTGGGCATGATAGTCGATAGTGACCCTCGCAATGATTAATGGCCATTGTTTCAGATTAAGCTCTGGGGTAAAAATACGAAAAAGCGCCGTACGGGCCCCTTCAAACCACACGGCAAAAACAGTGTTATTAATATGCCCCAGGGCGTCGGTTTCAGAAAAGCGGGGCTGGACAATTTCACTAAACATAACCAGGAATTCTCATGACAGATTTTATAGAGGTTTACGATAATGCGTTAAGCCCGGACTTTTGCCAACAGCTAATCACGCTTTTTGACAATAGCCCGCACGTGGTGGCAGGACGCACTGGCGCCGGGGTAGATACCAGTAAAAAAGTCAGTACCGATTTGTATTTAAATCAGCATCCGGAGTATCAGCCGGCTTTACAACACATTGTCGATGTTACCAGCCGTTATGCCGCTGAATACTTTGCCAAGTATCATTTTGCCTTAATAGCACCGGTTGGCTTAACCGTAAGCCATCCAAAAACCGGCCAGCCGCTGGCGATTACTCATGAAAACTACGCTGAATTTGGCGCCCCTAAAGCCAGTGATTTTATGCGAACCTTATACCGGTTGGGTCCGATACAAGCTCAGAAGTACCAGGCAGGCAAGGGCAATTATAATTACTGGCACTGTGAGGTGTATCCGCAGTTACCTGACAATGAGCCACTGCACCGTACTCTGTTATTTATGTTTTATTTAAATGATGTGGCAGAAGGCGGCCAGACTGAGTTTTACTATCAGAATAAAGCCATTAGCCCGAAAACCGGCCGAATGGTTATTGCGCCAGCCTATTTTACCCATACCCACCGCGGCTGCACGCCGGTTTCCAATGATAAGTACATTTTAACCAGCTGGATTTTATTTAACCGTGCTGAACAGCTATATGGACCACCGCAACGTTGACATAAAAAAGCCTCTGCAATGCAGAGGCTTTCAGTTAAACCTTTGGGTTAGAAACTATAGCTTACACCCAGTTCGAATGAGCGCTCCGGGCCAACATAAATACCCTGACGCAGGCCAGTGATATAACGTTTATCGGTCAGGTTTTTCACTGCGCCAAATAGCTTCACGTTTTCCGCCAGATTATACTGTGCGGTTAAATCCAGCACAGTGTAAGAGGGCATTAAGCCGCCCCAGATCCCGCCGGCAGCATCAGTAGGAATGGCTTCCAGGTTGGTTGGATCACCAAATTGCTCGCCGCGGTGATGAGCACTTATCGCTGCACTTAACTGCTCAATCTGGTAGTTAAGAGCCAGATTGGCAAGAATTTTCGGAGCATACGGCAGACGGTTACCCTGGTTTTCTCCTGATTTGAACTCCGAGGTGGGTACCCAGGTAGCATTACTGTCGATGCTGAAACCGCCGCCAAGCTGATAGCCCAGTAAAAACTCCATACCAACATGCTCTGTTGCACCGGCATTAGACTGCGATAAATTCGGGTCGCTGTTACCGGTAACAACCTGATTGCTGAAATCCATGGCAAAGGCCGCCACTTCATAGTTTATGGCGCCCTGTTTTCCGCGCAGGCCCAGTTCATAGTTGGTAGAGCGTTCACCGTCCAGCTGCTGATCGGTAAGGCCGTCCAGCGCCACGCCATTTGAGGCAGGTGAGAAAGCCCGGTATACACCACCATATAGCTGGGCAGCGTCATTCAGGTTGTAAGTGAAGCCGACACCAGGTAAAAACTCGGTATTACTGGTACTGGCTGTCGCATTGTCATCAGATAACACCAGACGGGTTTGCTCGTACGATTCAATCCGCAGTCCAGGGGTGACGGCCAGCTTTTCACTCAGCTCAATCCGGCTTTGCGCATACGCGGCCACGCTGTCAGCGGAATCAATAATATGGCGGTCATTTAAGCCGGTGCGATCGCTACTGCGCACTGCCCGAATACGGGTGTCGTTGGCTTCTTCCTGCATAAAGCGCAGGCCAAATTCGCTATTCGCCAGCATACCCAGCACATTGTGATCGACGTTTAAGCGGGTTTCGATGCCTACCCGGTCAAAGGAGCGGTTGTTGCCGGTTAGGGCGTCGGTGTAAACCCAGCGGCCAGCATCGTTAGAGGCTGCGGTATCGACATTGTAACGCCAGTAATCACGGCTCATTTCGCTCCAGTACAGCAAGGTTTTTAAGGTTGCCTGGTTGGATAGAGTCCATTCGTGGTTAATATCGAACGCGGTACGGTCGGTCAGGAAATAGTCATCGGGTGCCGGGTTATAGTCGGCGCCGGCCTGATAATCCGCCAGCAATAAGCCGCGATAAGAAATATTGGCGTCATTTTCATAACGCGACACTTTTATACCCAGCTTTTGATCATTGCTGAAAATAACCCCGGCCTTAGCCATTACATCGGTCATTTCATAGTCTTTATCCATAAAGCCATCGCTACTGGCGTGAGTAGCCACAATGCCGGCAAAGGCATCGCCTGACGTACTCTTGCCGCCCGCCTCAACGCTCACTTCCTGCATATTGAAGGAGCCAGCGCGGCCGGTGACTGTTACGCCATCATCCGGTGTTTTGGTCTGATAGTTCACCACGCCACCAATGGTAGACGGGCCATAGCGTAAGGACGCAGAGCCCTTTAATACTTCGACTTGCTCTACCCGCTGGATCCGCGGGTTAAAATAACGATCATTGCCAACAAATAATCCTGGCGCTACCGGCACACCGTCTTCCAGCATTAATGATTTTGATTCGCTGGCAGACAAGCCGCGCATACCAAAATTTGCGACGATGGCGGTTTCTTCTTCACTTTTAATGTTGATACCAGGAATGCGGCGCAGAATGTCTTCAGTAGATAACGGCTGAATTTGTTCGATTTGCTGGCGATCGATAACGACCACAGTACCGGTTTGCTCCAGTAATACCGAATCAGCATTACCTACCACCCGGATAACTTCCAGTGCAGGCATAATTTTCTTTTGCTCAACACTGTTTTGGGTAACTGGCGCTTGTTGCTGGGCAACGGTGCTTAATGATGCTGACGCCAGTGCAATAGCTAATGATAACCGGGACATTTTAATGCGCATAACCACTCCATTGAAAACTGAGAATTGAAAACGGCGCAATTAAAACACATATAATAATGCGAATCAATCTCATTTATCTTGCGGTTAGGTTATTTTCCTGGTTAATCTCCTGCAACAGCTACTGCGGTTGTGGTAACCGTTTAATCATTTTTAAATGCGGAATATCATCTTCCAGATAGGGTTCACTGGCGCTTTCAAAGCCCGATTCCTGGTAAAACTGCTGTAAGTAGCACTGAGCAGAGATATGAATATCCATATCCGGCCAGTATTGCTTTGTCACTTCCAGGGTTTTGTCCATTAACACCCGACCCAGACCAAGCCTGCGTGCCGTTTGTGACACACACACCCGGCCAATACCAGGAAAGCCCGCAAAACTGACGTCCGGAGCCAGTACCCGTGAGTAGGCGATAACTTTGTCACCCTTCTTTAAAATAATATGGCGGGTTTGCGGGTGCAGATCCTTATCATCCAGTTCCGGATAAGGGCAATTTTGTTCTACCACGAATACATCCACCCGCAACTGCAACATAGAGTACAGTGTTAAGGTGTCCAGATCGGCAAAAGTCTGTACTTGCCATTGCATACACTAAGTTCCCTTATTTACTGCGCTAACGCATTGTTAAAGAACTATATCAGAGGCCACCCTTGCTACGCCAGTAGCCTACGGCAAACAACATGGCCGGAGACTAAGTAATTATCACAAAAATGCTATTTTACTGTAACGGTTTTGCCATTTTCTGCCGGTTAAATAGAGCGGCCTAATCATCCGTACTAATCATCCGTACTAAGCCGGAGCAATAATAATGACCGCCAGTAAAAGCAACCAGAATGAAATGTCCATCAGTATCGATAATTCGGGTGTCGACCCGCAAACCAATTTTTCGTTAAACCCTACCTTTGCCGCGATAGCCGATAGCCGAATGGCCCGGCGTAACTTTATCAAAGGCAGCATGGGTGCTGCGATGGCAGCTTTTCTTGGCGGCACGCTCGCTGGCTGCAGCAGCAGTGACGATGAAACTTCAACGGTAACACCAACGGTTCCCCCCGTTGCCACTGCTCCGCTTTTAGGGTTTGCTGCTATTGCTACAAACAGAGCCGATACCATAACCGTGCCAGCGGGATACACGGCCAGAACCTTCCTGCCGTGGGGTACCCCGCTTAGTGGCAGTTACCCCGCCTATCTGGCCGATGGCAGCAACACAGGTAGCGAGCAGGAGCAACAGGTTGGCATGCACCACGACGGCATGCATTTTTTTCCTATCGACAGCAGGACCAGTGCTTCGAGCTCAGAAGAAGGCCTGCTGGTGTTTAACCACGAATATATCGATAATAACCTGATCCACACCAACGGTATTACCACGGTGCCGCGGCTGGCTGACGAAGTGCGAAAAGAAGTCGCAGCTCATGGTGTTACGGTGGCCCATATCCAAAAACAAGCCGATGGCAGTTGGGCGCTGGTCAATAACAGCCCTTTTAATCGCCGGATTACTGGCGCCACGCCAATGGAGCTGGCAGGGCCGGTGCGCGGCAGCGCGAAAGTGGTCACTAAATACAGCCCGGATGGCCATCGCACCCGCGGCACCTTAAACAACTGCGGTAACGGCTACACACCCTGGGGCACTTATTTAACCTGCGAAGAAAACTGGGCGGGTTATTTTGTCAACACCGATGCCGAGCAACCACGTGAACACCGGCGCTACGGCGTACCGGCAAGTAATGGCCGATACTTATGGGAAACCGCCACCCCTGCCGCAGACCAGTATCAACGCTTTAACGCCAGTACCCTGGCGGCAGATGCCAGTGCGGATTATCGTAACGAACCAAACACCTTTGGCTGGATTGTCGAAATTGACCCGTTTAACCCCGATAGCGTGCCGCAAAAACGTACTGCACTGGGACGCTTTGGTCACGAAGGCATTATTTTCGGTAAGCTGGAAGAGGGAAAACCGTTGGTGTTTTATTCCGGTGATGATTCACGTTTTGAATATATTTATAAATTTGTCTCGTCAGCCCCTTATTTTCAGAACACGGCCGGTGGCCATTTACTGAACGAAGGTACCTTGTACGTTGCGCGCTTTAACGATGATGGTAGCGGTGAATGGTTGCCGCTGGACCTTAATAACCCCGATTTTGCTGCGAAAGCTGCTACTGCAGGGGTGGTTTTTGCTGATCAGGCTGATGTAATGATTAATACCAGATTAGCGGCTGATATTGCCGGCGCCACCAAGATGGACCGGCCGGAATGGGGCGCAGTGCATCCTGAAACCGGTGAAGTGTATTTTACCCTGACCAACAATACCGCACGCACCGAGCAACAAATCGATGCGGCTAACCCTCGTGCGGCAAACGCCGCCGGCCATATTATTCGCTGGCAGGAGCGCAACACCCAGGAAGCCACGGCCTTTGACTGGGATATTTTTCTGCTGGCGGGTGATGTCGGTACCGCAACACCTGACAGTGAGCTGACCTTAACCGCAGACAACCACCTGGCCAGCCCAGATGGGTTATGGTTTGATAAAAACGGCTTGCTCTGGATCCAGACCGATATGAGTGGCAGTCAGCAAGGTGAGGGCCCGTTTGGTAACAACCAAATGTTGGTGGCCGATCCGGTTACCCGCCAGATAAAACGGTTTTTAGTGGGGCCAACCGATTGTGAAGTCACCGGTATTAGCGCCACCCCGGATATGAAAACGCTGTTTGTGAATATTCAGCACCCGGGCGATCGCTCAGCACCCGATAATTTTACCAGCAACTGGCCAGATGGCGGCACTAGCCGGCCACGCTCGGCTACCGTTATTATCACCAAGGACGACGGTGGTGTGATTGGCAGTTAATTAGCCGGGCGCACAGTAAAAAGCCGGTAGTTTACACTGCCGGCTGTTGTATTTGCTGGTTGAACATGTTCACCAGCACTGTCGATAACCTTTTAGCAGCCGGATTTACTCAGCGCTTTTTCGGGATCCAGGCCCAGGTCATTTTGGCGTTTACCGGTGCTACGCCGGCGCTATCCGTTATGGTTACCGCTACTGTGACTTCACCTTTATCTTCGTTATGCATCGCGGTAATTTGCTCTGTTGTAAGGGTGGCTATCGCCGTTAAATCGCCGGTGGAGCGTTTTATATAGTCAATTTGCATTTGTTTTAGCAGCGGCAGCTTGCTGTCGGGCAGATGAATGCCGACTAAAAAGCCGGTGGCCGATTCAGCCAGCAAGCCAGTAGCGGCGGCATGGACAGAACCGATATGGTTTTGCGCCTTTTTGCGGTTTTTTAAGCGCAGCACTGAGCGCTCGCCCTTAAGTTCTAACACTTCGACCCCGGCAGTACCGGCGAATTTAATTACCCGGCCAAATACCGTGCTTAAGGCAAAAGCCTGCAGTGCTTTGGGCAACTGATAACATTTCTTGACGATGCGTTGCAGTTTGTTAGGTTTACTTGTCGCGGGCATTGCAGAATCGGCTTGGCTCATGGTGGTCTGACCTGATGGCTGTTTTTGTTACTATGCCTTTGGCAAAGCCGATTTGCAAGCGGCCACTACTCACAGCTCAAATCGCTAACACCATAGCTCACTAACCGGGGTATCGGGGCTGAAGCGATGACAAATTTGTGCCTGCAATAATTCTGCACTGGCAATGGCATCAGTTACTGCATGATGTGGCCGGTATGGCGGCAGATTGTAGCGGTTGCGGCTGGCATCAAGCCGGATTGAAACCTGCTGCCGTTTGCGTATTTTATCCCACCAGCTGAGCGGTTTTGTCCGGTACAGGCGGGCTTCCAGCTCAAGCGTATCAATCACTGGAAATAAGATACTTTCACCTAGCCGGACCTTAACACTGGCAGAAAGAAAATCGCGTTCTATTTGCCGGTAATGTACCACAGCAACCTTGCCGGCCAGCAGCGGCAAGAGTTCAGGCAGCACGGCGGTTAAATCCGGAGCACTTTTTACTTCTGAGTGGGTGATCCGGTGCACGGTAACAGAGTTATCGCTAAGCTGAAAACGGGGTTTAAGTAGCCATTGCTGTGCTTTTGAGCTGAAAATGCAATGCAGGTTAAAGGGCACTAAGCCGATACTGACGATACCGTTGTTATCAGCGCTAAGGCCAGTGGTTTCAAAATCAATAGCGACCAGTGGTACCTGACTGATTGGCGTGTGGGCCGCCACCATGCCAGTGCCATAAAATTGTTGCAGTAACGGGTGTTTAGCCCCGGCTGCCTGTTGCTGGTAATACTGCTGCCAGTCGGTGCTACTGGCAGCGCGCGTGCTATCGCCTTGTTGGTTGGGGCCCAGATAAAGCATCGTTTGTTCAGGCCTTTAAATGAAACTTCATAAACTTCTGGGCGTTACTCAGCACCTGAAAGGCTTCTTTTAAATGCTTACGCTCAAATTCTGACAGTTGCTCTGGCAGCACATTGTTATCCGGCTCTGTTCCCTGGCGCAGCGCCGCCGCCTGATGGCGAATGCGGGTCATGGCGATAACCTCAAAGGCATCACGCAGGTCTTCGGCCCGGCCTTTGGGCATAATTTCTGCGGCGGTAATGTCCTGTAGCCGGCTGTAAGAATTACTTTCTGTTGAGCCGATAGCCAGTGCATGCACTCTGATTAAATCGACAAAGGGCGCCGTACCCCGCCTTTTAATATTTAAGCTGTTGTTTTGCTTGCCGTCCTGCTCCATCACAAAGTCTTTAAAAAAACCCAGTGGTGGCGTGCGGTTAAGCGCATTGCGGGCCATACTGGCCAGAAAAAGTGTTTTTTTACGGGCCAGATTACTGACTAATCGTTGCAGTTGTTCGGCCCACTGCGTCTGGCCCCAGACACCATCAATATCAAAAAAAATCGAGCTTTGCAGCAACCGTTCTGCAGTTGGCTGCTCTATCCAGCTTTGGAAATACTGCTGCCATACTTTTAACGGTTGGCGCCACTCTTTATTGGTGGCCATAACCTTGCCTGTGCAGTAGGTATAGCCGCAGGCCGCCAAACCATCAGAAACAAAACGTGCCAGTTTTTCAAAGTAGCTATCGTGCTCTGCCGGATCATAGCGGTTGTCCAGTACCAGCGCGTTGTCCTGATCGGTCAGTACCAATTGCTCATCACGGGCCATCGATCCCAATGCTAAAAAGCAGTAGGGCACCGGCGGGGGCCCCAGCTGTGCTTCAGCCAGTTCCAACAGCCGCTGTTTAAAGCTGCGGCCAATAGCCGCCATGGCGCTGCCAATCATCTGCGAATTGGCATCTTCATTTACCATCCGTACAAAACAGGCATGCACGTCGGGCACCAGCAGCTGCAACTCTGCAATCGTTTGCTTTCGAAAAATGCGGCTGACCACGTACAGGCTGTTTTGTGATTCGAAACGGATAATATCGGAAATGGCGATCACGCCAACCGCTTTCTGCTGTTTAACTACCGGTAAATGGTGCAGGTTATGGCGCAGCATCAGCATCATTGCTTCAAAAATATACTGCTGTTGTTCAATGGTAACGGGGTTAGCCGACATGATATCGGTAACGGGCCTTTCAGATTTCAAACCCGGCGCCACCAAACGGGCACGGATGTCTTTGTCGGTAATAATGCCGGTAAGATGCTGCTCTTTATCAAGGATCAGCAAGGATGAAACGCTTTGTTCTGTCATCAGCTGCGCGGCCTGCCAGACGTTAGCGTCGGAGCCTATCGACACGGGCTCCCGGCTTAACAGTGTGCCGACCGTCGCACCGAGCAAATCAGCGCGCGCCTGACTGCTGGCTTTACTGGTTTTACGCCGCTCACTATCGCCAACCTGGACATAGTCAGCAAAAAACTCATTTTCATCAAACAACTGCTGGAACACGTTATCCGGGATAAAGTAAATCAGGGTGTCTTCTAACGCGGTAGCCGGGAAACGGACCTTGCCACCACGCAACAAGCCCTGCTCAGCAAAAATACCCCCCTCACTTAGCCGGTTGTATAAGTCACCATTACGGCGGAACGTTTCCACTGCGCCACTTCGCACCAGATGCAGCGCGTGCAGCGGCTCGTTAAAACGCAGAATGTCACTGCCTGCCTTGAAATAGCCGATATCAATACTTAATGCCACTTGTTGTATTTGGTCAGCCGGCAGTTCCTGAAACGGCGAATGCCGTTTCAGGAACTCCAGTATTTCAATCTGCTCTATTTCCACAGGCGGGCCTGCTTAGTTGCCGCGTGGTTCAGACATCAGGCCTTTTACCACGGCAATGCAGGACGCTAACAGCACCAGGGTAAACGGAAAGCCGGTTGACACCGCCATGGCTTGTAACGCCACCAGACCACCACCCAAAATTAAGGCGATGGCGACCAGGCCCTCGAAGGTACACCAGAACACCCGTTGCGGGGTTGGCGCATCTACTTTACCGCCGGCAGCAATGGTATCGATAACCAGGGAACCCGAGTCAGATGAAGTAACAAAAAACACCACCACCAGAATAATGGCAATAAACGACGTGATGCCAGCCAGGGGCAGCGCATCCAGCATGCTAAATAGCTGCAATGGCAGGGCCGCTTCAACAGCAGCCATATAACCGTCTTGCACTACCTGGCTAATGGCGGTACCGCCAAAAACGGTCATCCACAGCACACAGGCCAGTGATGGAATAAGCAGTACTGATACTAAAAACTCTCGCACCGTGCGACCGCGAGACACCCGGGCGATAAACATACCAACAAAAGGCGACCAGCTAATCCACCAGGCCCAGTAAAAGGCGGTCCAGCCCTGGGAAAAGTTAGCATCTTCCCGGCCGACCGGATTAGCCAGTTCCGGTAAATATTGGAAATAAGCGCCTAAATTGCTGACGAAGCCGGTTAGAATGGCTAACGTTGGGCCAACAATGATAACAAACAGCAACAGCAAGGCTGCCAGCGTCATATTAATTTCTGATAATCGTTTTACCCCGGCTTCCAAGCCCGCTAGTACAGATACCAGCGCGATCATGGTAATACCAATAACTAGTAGCACCTCAGTTGTTATGCCTTGCGGCCAGTTAAACAGATAGTTCAAGCCAGCACTTGCCTGAGAGGCACCCAGGCCTAAGGATGTTGCCAGGCCAAACAAAGTGGCAAATACCGCCAGAATGTCAATAATGTGCCCTGGCCAGCCCCAGACCCGCTCGCCGAGCAGGGGGTAAAACACTGAGCGAATAGTCAGCGGCAAACCTTTATTAAACGAAAATAATGCCAGACCTAACGCCAGAATGGCGTAGATGGCCCAGGGGTGCAGCGCCCAGTGGTAAATAGTGGCTGCCATGCCAAGCCGCTCAGCCGCCAGTGCATCACCGGCAGCACCGGCCAGGGGCGCCCAGTCGGTGCGCACGCCATCTTCCATCGTAGTTCCGGCCATGGCGCTGTTAAAATGCGATAGCGGCTCGGACACACCATAAAACATCAGGCCGATACCCATCCCTGCAGCAAACAGCATCGAAAACCAGCCAATGTAGCTAAAATCAGGGGTGGCTTCTGTGCCCCCTAACCGCACCTTCCCCAGCGGTGAAATAATTAAGCCCAGACACAACAGCACAAAAATATTAGCGGCGCTGATAAAAAACCAGTCGAGATTACTGGTAAGCCAGGCGCGCATATCGCTGAACAGGCTTGCTGCCTGCACATGAAAAATCAGCGTAAGCAGCACAAAAGCAACAATAGTCAGCCCGGAGATCAGGAACACCCGGTTGTGAATATCCAGACCAAAGGGTCCCAGCTTTACTACGATATTGTCCTGGCCTACCTGATAATCGGTATTAATCGGATTAACTTTGCCATCTGGGATCATCGGATCCTTTTCAGTTGTCATTATTAGGTCCTTGTTTTTATTTTAAAAATAATAGCCAATATTAATGTTGAAACGGCGCTCGGTTTCATTACTGTCGCCAATGGCACTGCCGCCGACAAAAGGTTGGTTTTTGGCGTGCACCAAATCGAAATAGGTGAACAAGCCGCCCGCCGCAACCGAGAAGCCGGTTATATTCATCATGGTGTCGCGGCTGCCGTCAGACTTGTCGTATACCAGGCCATAGTTATTATAAAACTGCAGACCGGTGACCGGACCCCATTCAACGGGCACACTATAAGCCAGGTTTACCGTGGCCGATGTGGCTTCGGCGGCAATAGAATCATAAAAGGCATAGGCGCCAACAGCCATTTGCTCTACCCCGTCGATATCGTACTCATACTGGGTGTACTGCAGTTGCAGATTCCAGTTGTGGAAGTAGCTATTGCTGTGTAGCGCCCAGGCGTTGTAATCCCCGGCCCGGGTCTGGCCGTTATGCAGTCCCCCTGCCAGAGCGGACACACCCAACTCGGTTTTCAGCTCACCATGACTGACGTGATAGCCAAAGCGGCCACTTAAGGTATTGTACTCACCCAGCGGCTGGGCCGGATCATCATAGATGCCGTCACCGGGCAGGCGGGCACCAACAATATCATATGAGTAGCGGTCAGCTCTGCTGCCGACATAACCATCTACGCCGCCTAACTCATCATTTACAAAGAAGCCTAAATCCAGCTGCCAATTATCGCTGAGCTGGCGTTTAAATAAAATACCTAAATCGTGATCATCTTCCAGCCCGATATAATAGTTGGTGCTGAAAAACCAGTTGTGAGAGTTATAGGGCCAGTTACCGAACGGTACTTTGGTAATACCGGCCTGAACCTGCCAGTCGTCGGTAAACTGATAACCGACATAGGCATATTTGACGGCGGTCATATAATCAAAAAAGCGAATTTCAGCATTCAGTAACACATCGCCGATGCTGCCGTTTAAATTCAGCCGGAAAATATCGAAATCAAAATCGCCACCGCGGTCTTTGTTGCCTTCACTGTAGGAGGTATGGCTGTAATTGGTGCGAATAGCCCCGCCAAGCTTAATGCCATCTTGTTTTTTTTCAGCGACCGGCTCGGCTTCAGCCACCGCCAGACCCCGGGCTTGTTGCTCAACAAGCTCTGTTTGTTGTTGTTCCTGCTCCACCAAGCGTGCTTCCAACGCGGAAATTTGGGCTTTCAACAGTTCAAGCTGTTGCTTTATTTCGTCGGTTTCGGCAGGAGTGGCGGCAAACGCGGCTGGTGATACTAAGCAACCAGCGGCAGCGATCAGGGCGATTCTGCAGTGGGTTTTCATAAGCGGACCTTATAGTTAGCGGAGTAACGGATAACGCAGTGGCTATAAGGATAGACTAATGAGCAAGTTATACCAAACTGGTCCTGTTCAGTATGGTTGATTTATCGGTTCAATATTCCCGGAATGTGGCGCTCTACATCACCAGTCAGAAGATGTTGGCCGACAAATAGCGATCGCCCCGGTCACAGATAATAGCGACTATTACCGCATTATCATGTTGCTCAGCCAGCTGAATGGCGGCATGCACCGAGCCACCAGAGCTAACACCGGCAAAAATGCCTTCTTCTTTTGCTAAGCGACGCATGGCACTCAGCGCATCGTCCTGGCTGATATCAATAATCTGATCTACCCGGCTTTTCTCAAAAAAGCCCGGCAGGTAAGCTTCCGGCCAGCGCCGAATGCCGGGGATGCTGGCGCCTTCAGCTGGTTGCAGGCCAATAATCTGAATGGCCGGGTTTTGCTCTTTTAAATAACGCGACACGCCCATAATGGTGCCGGTGGTGCCCATACTGCTGACAAAGTGCGTTACATGTTGCTGACTTTGCTGCCAGATCTCCGGGCCGGTACTGGCATAATGCGCCGCCGGGTTATCGGGGTTATTAAACTGATCCAGCACAATACCTTTGCCTTGTGCCTGCATTTGCAGGGCTAAATCGCGTGCGCCTTCCATGCCTTGCTCTTTAGTTACCAGAATAAGCTCGGCGCCATAAGCACGCATCGAGCTTTTGCGTTCTTCAGTGGCGTTATCCGGCATAATCAGGGTCATGGCGTAGCCTTTAATTGCCGCCGCCATCGCCAGGGCAATACCGGTATTGCCGCTGGTGGCTTCAATTATTCTATCACCGGGTTTTATCTCACCCCGTAACTCGGCCTGCACTATCATATTCAGCGCCGGCCGGTCTTTCACCGAGCCCGCCGGGTTATCGCCTTCCAGTTTTAATAATACGGTGCTGTTAGTATGCGCGGCCATCCGCTGTAATTTAACCAGTCGGGTATTGCCAACTTCATGCTCAATCGTAGGAAACATCATGGAAAAACCGCCAGTGAACGAATAACAGGATGGCGCTAGTTTAGCGCAAAGCGGCTTGACTGTTAATGGCCATAGTTTTTGCCGTAGCCAACTGCGGATTCAATCTTTTTTAAGTAATCTATTGGATTACATTTCAGTCGTGCTTACGACAATTACTGAACTAGCAGAATACAATAATCGGCGCGGGGCAATCGCACGCCACATAGCTCAGCTATAGCATTGCTTTATGTTGTTGCCAAAGAGCCACAAGCGGTGCTCAGAGCACTGGCTTAAACGCCAACGCTTAACAGCTGAAACCGGCATAGTTCACGCGCGCGTAGTTTCTGAAAATGGTTCAAAGTCTGAGCAATATCCAGACTGGAATGAAGAGTGTTGAGTACGGATCAATCCGTGTTTAGTTGCGGATTGGTCTGCCCAGTAAGCGCTAGGTGTTTGGCATATTATCTGTGTTGAAGGTAATATTCATATAGTTTTATCAATTTCAATATCAAAAGGAATCATTATGAGTAGTTCAGTAATTGGTGGTGTAATAGTAGTAATTATCGTTGTAATAATTGCCATAGCAGCTTCAAAACGTAAAAAATAAACAGCCTATTTGAGGCGTTCAAACACCTAACAAGGGTTTTCAAGTCGGACAAATTACAGTTGGCTTTTTGTTCGTGCCTCACTTATTTTAGCCAACTGCAATTTGCCGCTTAAAACGGCGTTAAGCATTTAGGAGAGTTTATTTGAAAACTTCATTGCTGTTTTTGGTAATTTTCTTATCTGGCTGCTCTTTTTTAAATCCTTTATTCTATGAGGAAGGCTTCAAAAAGTATGCTGATAGAATAGTAGGATTAGATGCCGAAAAATATACAACTTATCCCTATGTTAAATTAGAAAAAGTCGTAGAACTTGATGATGGACATAGGGAATATTTTATATCTACGGACTACGAAACTAGCTCTACTGGAGATAAATCCACATGTCATTGGGTACTTATTACTATGCCCTCTAGCAGCATTGTTAATTCATGGCGATACAATTCAGAACCGTCAGAGTGCAAAGGTACCTATTTTCACGAAGGGGCGTGGTAATAAATGCCTGGCAAGTTACTGGAATAAGGGGTCAGAGTAAATAATCGTCATGCCTTTGTAAGGCGCTGAAATAAAAAGAGATTAACTTGGCTCGTCTTTAATTGTCTCTGACCCCTTTCTTTTCCCCGCGCCGCTAATGCTGCTGACTAAGCCGGCGTAAGTTATCGCAAATAACAGCAGCAGCTATGCCAACATTTAACGATTCAGCACCGCCAAACGCCGGAATAGTAATTTTACGGCTGATATAGTGGCCGACATCGCTGCTGATACCATTAGCTTCATTACCCAGCACAATATAACCACCAGCCTTACCAAGCTTTAGCTGATGAACATTGTCACCACCGAGGTAAGCCCCGTATACCGGCATATTGGCATGAGCCAATGCCTCTGCCAGCGGCAGGTAATGCAGCTGCACCCGTAAAAATGAGCCTTTAGCCGCGGCAATTACTTTGGGGTTGTAGCAGTCGGCGGTGTCGGGCGAGCATAGAATTTGTTGAATACCGTACCAGTCGGCGATGCGGATAATAGTGCCCAGATTACCCGGGTCGTTAATATTATCCAGCACCAGGGTCCAGCTGGCAGGGCTTGTGCTAAACAGCGGCCAGTGCGGTATTTCGACTACGGCAAGGGCCGCGTCGTTACTATTAAAAGTACCGACTTTAATCAGCTCTTCACTGCTGCATTGCTGCAGTAAACTCACGGTATTAACGGCCTGAGCATGCTGTTGAATAAACGCATCTGTGGCAAACAACGCGCGTACCTGCCAGCCTGAGGCTAATACCTCTAGTACTGCTTTTTCGCCCTCGACAAAAAACAGCTGCTCGGCCTTGCGGTACTTTTTAAGGTGGAGCGATTTAATCAGTTTCGCCCATTTGCTACTTATCATGCTGCTGGCTTTTGTCGGTAAAGGTTAAGGCTATTTTAACCAGTCTTTTCGATGCTGTCTGATTTTATCGGCGATAAATTAGTAAGTCTGACCTTGACTGTAGTCTTGGGCGTCTCCAGATAAGGAGGAGTAGTATGCAACCTTTCGACGCGGGTAGGGTCTGTAACAGAAGTCCCGACTCAGAGTCATTATCAGGAGTAGTCTATGCAAATTCAAATTAACAGTGATCGTAATATTCAGGCCGATGAGCGGCTGGGCGAGTTTGTGCGCGAAACATTGCAGAATAAATTAAGCCGCTTTGCCGACCATGTTACCCGGATTGAGGTGCATTTAAGTGACGAAAATGGCCATACCAAACACGATGGCAACGATAAACGTTGCCTGCTGGAAGCCAGACCGGAAGGAATGGAGCCGATTGCCATTACCGAACATGCGGCTACTGTTGGCCAGGCTGTCAGTGGCGCTGCCGACAAAATGCAGCGTAAATTAAGCTCGGCCATTGGCAAGTTACGGGACAAACACACCCGGGCTGGTAGTCCGGACTTCTCTGAACCCGAGGCAGCAGATCCGGTAGATGAAGTAAGCTAATTACGGACGTCTGGTTATTTATTGTTAAAAAGCCGCAGAGTAGGTTTTAGCCTCTGCGGCTTTATTTTTTTAAGTTGGATACTTAAATTGGATGCTATTGTCGCTTACTGACAGCACCCCGCTATTGCTTTGCCGGGGTATTGGGCCGGTATTGTAAATCCCATTGCTGCAGTTTTGGCGTCATTAAACGAAACCACAGCGGTGGCAGCAATGCCAGTAACATTGAACCGAGATAACCGGTGGGCAGATCTGGCGCCTCAGCAAAGGCTTTTAACTGATAAAACGGCAGCTGCGCCCGGGCATGATGGTGTGAATGCCGAGTCAGGTTAAAGCTGGCCCAACTGCTAATCCGTTTTGTGCTGTTCCAGCTATGGTAAGGCCTTACCGGCTGGCTAACGGTTCTTTCAATGCCATAATGCTCAATATAATTGACCACCTCCAGCACCGCTTTTGCAAATAATGCGCTGCCAGTAAACAGCAGTAAACCAAGCCAGCCGGCCAGGCTGAATGCAAATATTCCCAGTAGCACAGACATCGCGATACCCCGTAAAAAACGGTTATAAAAACTGAATACAGGTTTGTTTTGCCGGGTCAGCCGCTGTGTTTCAATACGCCAGGCACTGCAATTGCCATAAACTGTAGAATGCAAAATATGTTGGTAAACATTGCGCCCCCTTGGTGCTGTCGCCGGATCCTGGCGGGTACCGACATACCGGTGATGGCCATACACATGTTCAATAGCAAATGAGCAATCAAAGCTGAATGCCAGTAGCCAGCGGCCGGTCAGCATTGCCAGCGGATCCGCGGTACGGTGGGTCAGTTCATGAGCCGGCACGGTGCCGACCATCGCAATTAACAAACCTGCACCCAACCACACCGGAACAAAGTGCCACCAATGGCTGGCGTTACGGGCAGCAAGGGCGTCATAACCCGTTAACTGCTGGATCAGCTGGCCATAGCCAAACAGATCGCCGGCGGCCACACTCCAGAGCAGAGCAAAAAATATCAACAAAATAAACAGTAACGAGCTATACACTAAGCTGTTCAACAGCCATGGATGAGCGTAGTCAGGTTCCGTCGCATCACTGCCAAACAGCAGATCGCCACCCACCACCAGCAGTAAAATTACCAGTAACCCCAGTGCCATCCAGTTGCCACCGAGGGTAATACCCAAGATAAAGGGCAAGGTTAGTAAATGAAACAGGCTGAATTTCAGATAGTGAAACATGTAAACTCGCTTATTAACGGCCAGGTTGTAAGCTTATGTCTGCTCAAGAACGGATGGCAGTGCTGCAGCAGCCAACTTCTGGTCATTTGCGGCCACATTGCAGAAACCGTGCAGAATGAGCAGGCGGGCTGGGTTACACTAAATGCATCAGTTTTGGCTGAAAAGACCATGGAGTAGCAGCACATAATGGCAAATAGAAATATCGGTGCTACCACAGCTAAAGCCGGTAATCAGGTAGCATTACCTGGCCATTATTTGCGTAACCTGCTAGATCTGACAAAAAGCCGCGGCGCAAACCCACAATCAATATTGTCAGATGCCGGCGTATCAGCGGCGCTGCCAGACCAGTTTGATGCCAGCCTGACCTGGCAACAATTTCATGATGTGATCACACTCTGTTGTGCCAGGATAAATGAACCGGCGCTGGGGTTATACCTGGGTAGCCAGCTGACTATTACTACACATGGGCTGCTGGGGCTTGCAACGATGAGCAGTGGGAACTTACAGCAAGCGCTGCTGTTAATTTGCAAATATACCTCTACCCGCAGCCCGCTGTTAAACCTGACAATGCAACAACAGCAGCAACAGGTGGTGCTGACGCTGACTGAGTTACAACCTTTAGCGGATATTCGTCAGTTTGTGGTCGACACCTTTGCGGTTGCCTTACATGCCATTCTGGATTTTATCTCCGGCCATCGCTATCGGTTAAAGCAGGTACAGTTTGCGTTTGCCAAGCCAGGCTACAGCGCCTTGTATCAGGCGTTTTTCCCATGCCCGGTCATTTTTGCGGCAAATGAGCACCGCTTTATGTTGGAGGCAACCGATCTGGCGATTGTCTCGCCCTGGGCAGACCGTCAGGTACAAAGTCAGCTGACAGCGCAATGTGAACTGGAATTACAACGTTGGCAGCAGCGGCAGAGTGTCGGCGGGTTAATCCGGCTGATGCTGGGCCGGACCAAGGGCCGGATCCCGGGAATTGAACAGGTAGCGGCTGAATTTGCGTTGTCCAGCCGCACGCTGCGCCGGCGCTTGATGCAGGAAGACACCTGTTACCATCAACTGGTGGCAGATTGGCGCAGAGAAATGGCCCGGCAGTACTTACAAACCACCGCCCTGCCGGTACAGCAGATTGGTTATTTACTTGGCTATGCGGATCCAGCTAATTTTGGCCGGGCTTTCCGGCGAGAGTATGGACTCTCGCCAAGTCAGTTCCGGCAACAACATTATTGCGCTGCTTGCTGATACCTGAGCTCGCCATTTACCCAGGTTTGCTCTGCTTCTACCTGCCATAGCTGACTGGGATCGATAGTGAAAATATCCTGATCAACCAGAATAAAGTCGGCCCAGCTGCCGGGGCTCAGCGTGCCCATGCTGTCTTCCTGAAACGCGCCATAAGCGGCGTCTACTGTGAAGGAGCGCAGCGCTTCAGTCAGCGTCAGGCGTTGCTCTGGCAGCCAGCCACCTGGCGGCTGGTTTTGCTGATCCTGTCGTGTTACTGAGGCGTGCAGTCCGTGAAACGGATTCGCCAGCTCTACCGGAAAGTCAGAACCGCCAACAATAATGCTGCCCTGATCAATAAAACTACGCCAGGCATAGGCACCGCGCAAGCGCGCTACGCCGAGGCGATCGCCGGCCATATTTTTATCGGAAGTAGCATGTACTGCCTGCATGGAAGGCAGAACATGCAATGTTTTAAAGCGCGGAATATCGTTGGGCGCGACAATTTGCGCATGTTCAATGCGGTGGCGGCCGGCAGCACGCTGTTCAGGTGTGGCCAGTTGCTCGAACCGATCTAATGCCAGCCGGTTAGCCCGGTCACCTATGGCATGCACGTTGGCCTGAAAGCCGGCATCCATAGTAAGTTGCATAATCTGGGTTAACGCATCAGGTTGCGTTACCAGCAAGCCGGTTTGGCCAGGCTGATCGCTATAATCGGCCAGCAGCGCCGCACCGCGACTGCCAAGGGCACCATCGCCGTATATTTTAACCGAGCGTATATCCAGATAATCTTTCGGGTCGTCGACAATACCCTGGGCCAGCCATTTTGGCAGCTGCGGGTCTTTTGCCGATAACATAGCGTACAGGCGCAAAGGCAGCTGGTTATTATCTGCCATTTCCTGATATATATCGGCCAGTTCTGTGTCTACACCGGCATCGTGCATGCTGGTAATTCCCAGTGCCAGCAAGTGCTCAAATGCCAGCTTCAGCGCAGCAATTTTATCATCACTGGTTGGCGCCGGAATTTTTCGTTGTACCAGTTGCATGGCATTATCTATGAGCACTCCGGTTGGGTTACCGTTGGCATCACGGATAATCTCACCCCCTGGCGGGTCCAGGGTATCTTTACTAATACCGGCAGCTGCCAGCGCTTTGCTGTTGGCCCAGCCCGCATGGGCATCTATCCGCACCAGCCACACCGGCCGGTCGCTCACGGCTTCATCCAGCAGACTTTTGCCAGGAAACGCTTTGTCGTCCCACAATACCTGATTCCAGCCACGGCCAATCACCCAGGGCGCCTGCGGCTGTGTGGCAGCAAAGCGGGCAACTTCAGCCACGGTAGCTTGCTCACTGCCAATACCACGTAAATCGGCCTGGTTTAAGTACTCACCGAGGCCCAGCATATGGCCATGACCATCTATTAGGCCGGGTAGCATGGTTTTGCCAGCACCATCAATTTTCCGGGCTTTAGCGTACTGCTTAACTACCGCGTTATCGCCCCGGGCCAATACTTTGCCACTGGCATCATCAAAAGCTAATGCACTGAATGACACTAACTCACGGTCTGCATTAAAGCCGTACCCTTTTATATTATGTACCAGCACCGGATCCGCAGAGGTCGTGCCGCATGCCAGCACAAAGGCGAGCAGAAAAAGTTTGCTGTGTTTCATCGATACCCTTTTTAGTTATCTGTAAGCTGAAGCTGACTATAGCAGTAATATCAGCGGCTTGACATCAGGCGCGGCTGTTGCGCTACTGCCTGCGACCAAAAGCAGCCTGCCAGCTTTTGGCAGTGCCGTTACCCGCGTTTTTGCACGCCTTTACTCGTTGCGGGTTAGCCTGGCCGGGTTTAGCAGCTGCTGCAGTTTCTCTTTACTTAACTCGGTTTGCTCCAGTGCGATTTCCAGCACCGGGCGCTGTTCTTTATAGGCTTGCTTGGCAATTTCCGCTGCTTTGTCATAACCAATAACCGGGTTTAAGGCGGTCACCAGTATCGGATTTTTATCCAGTGATTTAGCAATGTTGGGCTCGTTGACTTTAAATTCACTAATGGCCTTATCGGCCAGCTCTGTGCAGCCATTGCTCAGTAACTCAATGCTCTGCAACAGGTTATAACCAACAAGCGGCAGCATAACATTCAGTTCAAAATTACCTGACTGGCCAGCAATGGTAATGGTGGTGTCGTTGCCGATTACCTGAGCAGACAGCATAGCGACCGCTTCAGGGATAACCGGGTTTACTTTGCCTGGCATGATGGAGGAACCCGGTTGTACAGCGGGAAGTTCTATTTCACCCAGCCCGGCCAGTGGCCCGGAGTTCATCCAGCGTAAATCATTGCTGATTTTCATCAGTGCCACGGCGAGTGTTTTCAGGGCGCCGGAGCAGGAGACGGCTAAATCCTGCGAACCAATGTTAAAGAAAAAGTTGTCACTGGCGCTAAGTTCAAGGCCGGTATCTTTGCTAAGTTCAGCGGCAAAGCTTGTGGCGAAGTCGGTGTGGGTATTTACCCCGGTGCCTACGGCAGTGCCACCCTGCGCCAATTGTTGCAAGCGGGGCAGTTGCTGTCGTAATAATTGCTCGGCGTGGGCCAGCTGATATTGCCAGGCACCCAGCACCTGCTCAAACCGAACTGGCATTGCATCCATTAAATGGGTGCGCCCGGTTTTAACCAATTGGCCAATGTGCTGGTTTTTTGTCACCAACACGGCCTGAATATGTTGCAGGGCGGGAACAAGCTGGTTCTGGATAGCCAGCGCGCTACTTAACTGAATGGCCGTCGGGATCACATCATTACTACTCTGGCCTGCATTAACATGGTCGTTCGGATGTACCTGCTTACCCAGCTTGTCACTGGCCAGCGTCGCCAGCACTTCATTAACATTCATATTGGTACTGGTACCGGAACCGGTTTGAAACACATCAACCGGGTAATGTGCCATGTCAGTGTTGGCAAGCTGCTGCTCTGCCGCATAAATAATGGCACCGGCAATGTCTGGCTCCAGCACGCCGAGTTTACTGTTTGCGATAGCCGCCGCTTTTTTAATATGCAAAACTGCCTGAATAAAAGCCCGCGGCAGGGTAAGCGGGCTTAGTTTAAAGTTGTTAATGGCACGCTGGGTCTGGGCCTGATACAGCGCGTTGGCGGGCACCTGTAATTCGCCCATGCTGTCATGTTCAATCCGGGTGGCCATGGCGGGCTCCTCTTCCTGATTAAAATTTAAACTGAATGTATAGCATGGGATCCTTTTTGCGACATCTCAAGGCAGGCCGCCTTTAAGATGTCGCTCGCGAAGCTCAGTACTTGGTTGTTACTTCGTACTTAGACGGTTACTTAGTCGGATAATTAGCCGGGTACCTGGCCGGCTCACCAGCTTTGGGCAGCGCGTTTAATATAAAGTCACGTAAATCGTCGTTCGATTTTTTTAAATCCTCGGCGCGTAAATACATCATATGGCCACTGCGATAGCCTTTAAAGCTCATGCGGTCTTTCATTTTGCCGCTCGGGTCCAACTGCCACATATTGTATTTGGCATCAAAATAATTAGTGGCGCCATCAAAGTATCCTGACTGGGTCAGCACCTGCAAATAGGGGTTCTGGGCCATGGCCTGGCGCAGGTTTTCGCCGGTATTGTCGTTCGTTCTGTCCCACGGATGCACCGGGCCGAACATGTTGTATTTAATATCGGTTTTGTAATTCAGTTCGGTACGCAAGTAGTGGTTAATCGCCGGGGTAAACGAATGCAGCCATGAGGTCAGTTCTGCCCAGTAGTCCGGCCGCTCACCCACATCGTTTTTATCGATACCCAAATAGCGTGAATCCAGCCGGCCGACAGTCTGGCCTCTGTCGCGCAGCAGCTCTTTCCAGTAATAACTGGTGCTGATATCGAGGTTACTGCGCAGTACATTTTGCACACTAATGCCGGAGTAACGGCTAACCTGCTCGGCAATACGTTGCTTCTCCTCGGCAGTAATCATATTGCCTTTAGCCAGTGCCGGCAGGTACTGGTTAATGGTAAATGCTTCCACTTCGGGCAGAATGTCATATAAATCTTTTTGTTGTAAATCGGCCGCCAGTTTCTGATGATACCAGGCAGTCGCAGCAAAATACGGCAGGCGGTTGGCGGCTTTAACCGGGCCATCACGGCTGATGCCAATATTGGTAGGAGATACCAGCACCACGCCATTTAAATACATCCATTGCTGATTCTGCAGTGCCAGCGCCAGTCCGGACACGCGGGTCGTCCCGTAACTTTCACCAATTAAAAACTTCGGCGAGCTCCAGCGCTCATAACGGCTGACAAAACTGTTAATCCATTCTGCCAGATAAGTTACATCAGCATTGGTACCAAAAAACATTTTCTGTTGCTGATCTTTACTGGGCATTTTGCCGTCTTTATCCGGTAACACCCGCGAATAGCCGGTGTTAACCGGATTTACAAACACAATATCAGCGACATCAAGTACCGAGTGCGGATTGGTTTTTACGCCATAAGGTTGCACCGGGTAGCCTTCGTCATCAACATTCAGGGTCTTCGGGCCGGTATAGGCGACATGCATCCAGACCGATGCTGAACCCGGGCCACCGTTAAATGAAATCAGCAGCGGCCGCTTAGCGGTGTCTTTAATATCAGTGCGCTGATAATAGGTATAGAACAAGGTCGCCGTCGGGTTGCCTTCACTGTCCCACACTGGTTGGGTACCGGTATGGGCTTTATAGTTAACTTTTTTGCCGTTTATTTCGGTACGATGCTCGGTGACAACCACCGAGTCGGCTTCAATCTGAATTTGCTCTGCATTAAGCTGCCAGCTGGCAGTCAGAAGGGCGGCAATAAAGCCACTGAGTTTAATGAAACGCAACATAAATACTCTCTTGTTTGTAATATCTGTGGTTAATGTAACGTATAACAAGCCTGCTCGCGAAGTGTGATGCGACTGACAACCGTTTTACGAGATATTCTGGTGACAAACGAGATGAAAATACGAATACTTATTAATTGTATAGTTATGATTTTAAAAGTAATTTTGCGTAAATGTGGTTGATAGCCTAAGCTGGTAGCCATGTTACTGCAAACCGGAGCCCTATTATGCAAGGTAATCCAAAAGTACTTAGTAAGTTAAATGAAGTACTTACCTTTGAACTGACCTCAATTAACCAATATTTTCTGCATGCCCGCATCTACAAAAACTGGGGCCTGAAAGCACTGAATGATGTGTGCTATAAAAAATCGATTAAAGATATGAAGCAGGCTGATGAATTAATTGAACGGATATTAATGCTGGAAGGCCTACCGAATTTGCAGGCGCTGGGCAAATTGCGGATTGGTGAAGACACCGAGGAAATGCTGCAATGCGATATGGATTTTCAGCTTGAGCAACTGCCATTGTTACGGCAAGCCATTGCTCTGTGCGAAACCGAACAAGACTATGTTAGCCGCGATATACTGACAGAGCTACTGGAATATGAGGAAGAACATTTAGACTGGCTGGAAACTCAGCAGCATCAAATTAGTGTAATGGGGCTGGCTAATTATCTGCAAGCTCAGGTAGGAGGCGAGTAATTATGAAAGGTAATAAACAGATCATCGCTGGTTTAAACGAATTGTTAGCCAATGAGCTGGCGGCAATGGACCAGTATTTTATTCATTCGCGTATGTATCATGACTGGGGCTTACATAAGTTATTTGAACGGATTGATCATGAATTTGATGACGAAAAAGGCCATGCGTCAAAATTAATTGAACGGATTTTATTTTTGGAAGGTACCCCAGATTTAAAAAACCGTGATGCCATCCATGTTGGTAAAGACGTGCCAAGCATGCTGCAAAACGATCTGAATGTGGAATACACCGTGGCCAAGCTGCTGAAAAAAACCATGGCGTTATGTGAAAATGAGCAGGATTACGTTAGCCGTGACATGTTGCAGCAACTGTTGGACGATACCGAAAATGATCATGCCCACTGGCTGGAACAGCAGTTAAGACTAATCAAGCTGCTGGGCCTGGAAAATTATCTGCAATCTCAGATGTAGCCTTCAAGTCAGATTAAGAGTAGCGATAAAGTCGGTTAGTGTTACCGGCTTTTTTATTACACTCGCTTACACTTTTTGCCGCCGCATCCGTTAGCTCAAGCTGGAGCATTATGTTAATTTCTTGTCAGAACTTCTAATGAGTATCCACGATGCATAAAAAAGTCATATATTTGCTGCTAAGCGCCAGTATCATCAATAGTTTTTTGTTAAGCGCTGCCGATCAAAACCACAGTGAGCCGCCGGTTGCAGTGCAACAGCCTTATACCATTAGTTCAGCACACGGTGACCGGCAAGACCCCTACTACTGGCTGCGTGATGACAGTCGCACGTCGCCGACGGTGCTGGACTACCTGCATCGGGAAAACGACTATTTTGCCAGCTATGCCAAAGCCTATCAGCCATTAACCGACAAGCTTACTGATGAAATTATTGGCCGGATTAAGCAGGACGACAGCTCGGTGCCCTATACCAAGGGCGATTACAGCTATTACAGCCGTTATGAAACGGGCAAAGAATATCCCGTTTATGCCCGTAAATCGTTAAAAGATGGCATTGAGCAAGTGATGCTGGATGTTAATCAGCTGGCGGCGGGCAAAGATTATTACCGGGTAGCAAACTGGCAGGTCAGCCCGGATCAAAATTTGCTGGCGTATCTGGAAGATACCAGCGGCCGGCGCCAGTACACCCTGCAAGTACGTGATTTACGCACTGGCAAGAATTTGTCTGATGAACTAACCGGTCTCTCTGGCAGCCTGGCCTGGGCCGCCGATAATAAAACCCTGTATGTGATCCAGAACGACCCGGTCACCCTGTTAAGCACCACGGTATTGCAGCATAAGCTGGGCAATACACCCGCACAGGCAAAAGCGGTGTATCAGGAACCCGACAACAGTTTTTACTTAAGTCTGGATAACAGCCGTGATGACAGCTATGTGGTAATCACCTCTGAAAGCACGGTTTCAACTGAAATCCGGGTACAGCCAACTGACAAGCCAGCAAGTGACTTTACTGTGCTGGCACCGCGGCAGCGCGATTTTCAATATGCGGCTGAACATCATCAGGGCCGCTGGTTAATAAAAACCGATTGGCAGGCCCCCAACTTTCGTCTGATGACCGTCGAAGCGGATAAAATTGGCGACAGACAACGTTGGCAGCCTTTGCTGGCCCATGATGAACAGGTTTTTATTGAGGATTTCATCGCCTTTGAAAACTATCTTGCCATCAGCGAGCGTAGCGATGGCTTGCGCCGGATCCGAATTATGCCCTGGCAAGCGCCCGATAAAGCATTCTATGTGGCGTCAGATGAGCCAGCCTATGTTACCCGCTTTGAAAAGAACCCGGAGCAGAATACCGATTGGCTGCGTTATAGCTATACCTCGCTAACCACGCCTGACACAGTATATAAGCTAAATATGAAAACCGGCGACAAGCAGTTGCTGAAACAAACGGAAGTGCTGGGTGAGTTTGAGCAAAATAACTATGTGACTGAGCGGGTATGGGCTACGGCCGCTGATGGCGTTAAAGTACCGGTTTCGCTTTTATATCGCAAAGGCTTAGCGCTTGATGGCACGGCACCGCTGTACCAGTATGCTTATGGCTCTTATGGCAGCTCGTCTGATCCGTCATTCCGCTCTACCGTGTTCTCGTTGGTAGATCGTGGCTTTGTATACGCCATTGCCCATATCCGGGGTGGCCAGGAAATGGGCCGGCACTGGTATGAAGACGGTAAACTGCTAAACAAAGTGAATACGTTCACCGACTACATTGCGGTAACTGATCACCTGGTAGCCAATAACTATGTGGCAAAAAACAAGGTGTTTGGCATGGGCGGCAGCGCGGGCGGGCTGCTGATGGGCGCCGTGGCCAATATGGCGCCAGAGAAATACCGGGCGCTGATCGCGCATGTCCCTTTTGTTGATGTGGTCACCACCATGCTGGATGAGAGCATTCCGCTTACTACTAACGAGTTTGACGAGTGGGGTAACCCGAAACAAAAAGCATATTATGATTATATGCTGGCCTATTCGCCCTACGATCAGCTGAGTAAACAAGATTATCCGGCGCTATACGTTACCACTGGTTTATATGACTCGCAGGTCCAGTATTTTGAGCCTGCCAAGTGGGTAGCAAAATTACGTACTGTGAAAACTGACCAGAACCCGTTGTTGTTTAAAACCAATATGGAAGCCGGTCACGGTGGTAAGTCGGGCCGCTTCTCCCGCCTGGCAGAATATGCTCAGGAATATGCATTTATTCTAAGTTTATTGGGGATTAAAGAGTAACCACCCGCATTTAATAAAAAAACCGGGTGCTGCCCGGTTTTTTTATTGCATAGACGCTTAAGCACAGGGTTTAGCCAAAACACCTATACTGACTTTATTAATGACATGGGAGCAGGTATGAAGCAATCGTTAGTGCAGCCACCCTGGTTAAGTGGCCGTAAGATATTAGGGACCTTAATTATTTTAGTGGGTACCAGCTATGCAGTGCAGCAGTTGGTACTGTTGATGCAGCAGCAACAAAATGTCCGGTTTGCATTTTACGCCGGGATGGCTGCCGCCGGGGCGACTGCCGCTGGTGCGCTGCCGGCATTGTTTTTAAAGCGTTTATCCCAAAAGTTGCATGATGTGATGCTGGGCTTTGGTGCCGGCGTTATGCTGGCCGCCTGCATGTTCTCTTTAATTGTACCCGCGTTGTCGTTACTGGAGCTTAGTGGGGCCTCTGTCTGGCGCAGTTCGGGCAGTGTGGCGCTGGCAATTTTGCTGGGCGCCGCCGTTATGCTGCTGGTGGAGCGGTTGGTGCCGCACCAGCATTTTATAAAGGACGAAGACCGGGCGCGTGGCTTAAAATTACGCCGCAGCTGGTTATTTGTATTCGCTATTATTTTGCATAATCTGCCAGAAGGTCTGGCAATCGGCGCTTCTTATGCCAGCGGGGATATCGCTGCAGCAACTGCTTTAGCGACCGGAATCTCTGTCCAGGACATACCGGAAGGACTGGTGGTTGCCATGGCGTTGCTAGCAGCCGGTTATAGCCGCACCCTGGCGGTGGGTATGGCTGTGTTATCGGGGTTAACCGAACCGGTTATGGCGGTGATTGGCGCTGCGGTATTGGGTGATTCCAGTGTATTACTGCCCTGGGGGTTGGCTTTAGCAGCGGGGGCCATGTTATTTGTTATCAGCCATGAAATGATTCCGGAATCACATCGGCAGGGACATGAACTACCGGCTACCACTGGCCTGATGCTGGGCTTTGTGCTGATGATGTTGCTGGATACCGCGTTGGGCTAACCAGTACTTTCTGCCTGCAAACCACAACCGACACATTTTATTACAATCGACCGGCCTGCTATGCAGGCCGTTTGCTTGCCTATTGATAATGTTTTTTATTACATTGGATATTATAAAATTTCACATTTATCCGAATAAAACAAAAATACAGGTACCCTAATGAAAAAGTTATGTGTTATCAGTGCTGTAGCATTGGCCGTGCTGACAGGTTGTGCCGCAGAGCGCAATGCAGTAACCACAGAGCAACGCGTTCAGCAACAAGTACCCGGTAAGGTACTGGTGAGCCCTAATGACGAGCGGCAATACAAAACCCTGGTGTTGCCAAATAAACTGGAAGTGATTCTGGTGTCTGATCCCACTACTGAGAAATCAGCGGCGTCACTCAGTGTTGGGGTTGGTTTGTTGCAAGACCCGATGACCCAGCAGGGTATGGCGCATTACTTAGAACACTTATTGTTTATGGGAACAGAGCGCTACCCCGATCCTGCCTCTTATAATGGCTTTATGTCGCAAAATGGTGGTGCTGCCAATGCATACACCTGGTTGGATATTACTAACTACATGTTTCAGATAAATAATCCGTCATACGATGAAGCATTGGATCGTTTCTCTGATTTCTTTAAAGCTCCGCTATTGTTACCGGAGTACACCGAGAAAGAACGTAATGCCGTTAATGCTGAGTGGTCGATGCGCCGGGAAATCGACTTTTTTGGCCAGTTTAAACTTGCCCGCAGTATGTTTGGCGCTCACCCGGCCAACCGGTTTTTAATCGGTAACCTGGAAACGCTAAGCGATAAGGAAAACAGTAATCTGCATGCAGAAACCGTTAAGTTTTATCAGCAATATTATTCTGCCAATACCATGAAACTGTCTTTGCTAAGCAATTTACCCTTGGCTGAAATGGAGCTGTTAGCCCGCAAACACTTTGCTGCCATTGAAAACAAAGAAATTGCCAAACCGGCGGTAAAAGATGAGCTGAATTATCACAACTTTGGCGCCAAACGCATTCACTATGTACCAAATGAAGATGTAAAGCAGCTGAAACTGGACTTTACCATCACCAATAACAGCGACGAGTTTGCGGTGAAACCCAACGAGTTTATTACTTACCTGCTGGGTTCTGAAATGCCAGGCTCGCCTGCTCAGCAGCTGAAAGCACTTGGCTTAATTTCATCGTTGTCAGCCAGTGCTGATCCGGGGGCCTATGGCAACTACGGTAACCTGACCGTTGACATTAGCTTAACCGATGCGGGTATGGCGCAGCGTGAAGCCATTATTGCTACCGTGATGCAGTATCTGGAGTTGATTAAAAGAGAAGGGGAGGACAGTAAATATTTCAGCGAGATCCAAACCAGTTTGGCGAACCGTTTTCGTTTTCTGGAAAAAACCGATGGTTTTGGTTATGTCTCTAACCTGGCCCACGCCATGCAGTTTGTGCCAGCTAAACATGCAGTAAATGCCGCGTACCATTACGAGAAGTTTGACGCAGCTGCGATTAACCGGGTGCTGCAGCAGCTGCAACCTGAGAATCTGCGGGTATGGTATATCAGTCAGCAGGAACCGGCAGACAGCGAGTTGTACTTCTATGATGGACGTTACAAAATTACCGACATTAGTGCAGCGGAAATGGCCAGCTGGCAGCAAAGCCCGGTAGCGACCAACTTACCGGCGGTAAACCGCCTGTTGCCTGAAAACTTTGACTTACGCAAGCCGGTGCAGGCTGATAAACCAGAACTGGTGGTGGAAGATAAAGGGATTAAGGCCTGGTTATATCCCAGTCAGGAGTTTGCCAGTCAGCCCCGTGGCCGGGTAAGTATCTTTTTAAACAGCCCGGCTGCGCAGCAGGATATTAAGGCCAAAGTGATGTTTGCGCTGTGGCAGGATCTCTATAATTTAGAGCAAAGTGTGCTGGCTACTGAAGCATCAGTGGCAGGTATGGATTTAAACCTGACTGATACTAATGGTTTGCTACTGAATCTTGGTGGCTTTACCGACAAGCAACCACAATTGCTGCAGCAGGCGCTGGCAGGATTAACGCCAGATGTCACAGCCGAGCGCTTTAGCCAGGCGGTTGACCGTTATGTGCGCGGTATTCGCAATTTAGAACGGCGTTTCCCATTTCAACAGGCGTTTATGGCGTTTAACAGTCTGTATCGCGGCGGCAACTACAACAACGAGAAGTTAGTTGCCAGTGCAGAGCAATCAACGGCAGCAGACTTACAGCAGTTTATGCAGCAAACACTGGCGAAGCATCAGGTGCGGATTTTTGCCTTTGGCAATTATAATCAGGACGATGTCAAAACGTTGGTCAACACCGTTGCTGCCGCGCTGCCGGCAGAGCGGACTACAGTGCCTTACACCCGCAGCCCGGTATGGCAGCCAGCACCAGGCCAGGTTATCAGCCTGCAGCAGGATTTAGTGGTGGCCGATGTCGCTATTGTTGATATGCATATCCATCCTGATCCGTCAGTTAAACAACTGGCGCGTGGCCGGCTGCTGCAAAGCCATTTTTCTAATAAAGCGTTTGACACCCTGCGTACCGAAGAGCAGTTAGCCTATGCGGTAGGCGGCGCCGCAGTCAGCATTGAAGACTACACCGGCTTTGGCTTATATATCCAAACCCCGGTTAAGTCGGTGGTGGATATGCAGCAGCGGTTTGACGAGTTTAAACAACAATATTGGCAGAGCCTGCAACAACTGGATAACGAGGGTTTCGAGCAGTTAAAGCAAAGCCTGCTGGTCAGTTTAAAAGAGCCGCCAAAAAATCTGCAGGAAGAAATGGCACCGCTGATCAGCGATTGGTATCAGGAGAAGTTTGCCTTCGACAGTAAGCAAAAGTTAATTGCTGAAGTAGAAAAGCTAAGCCTGCAAGACATAAAGGCCTTCTATCAGCAGACGTTGCTAAGTAACGATGCTGCCCGTATTTCAGTGCAAATGCGTGGTACCGGTTTTAGTCAGCAACCTTTTGCAACACTCGAGGGCCAGCAGGTGATTACTGATCTGGCTGAGTTTCATCGGCAGATGAAAACCCAGTAAGTAAAGATTTATCAGCAAAACGCAGCTTCGGCTGCGTTTTTTATTGGTTTTGCAAAAATAGTTTGAGTAATCACTTTAAACGCCTGTTAGCACTCACTAGCCATATCCTGTTAGTTCAGTGCCTGTTAATGCTGCGCCACTGAGCTGCCAAGTTTTCGGGCAACAGTTTATTAAAACAGCCAGCCAGTTAAAGCGCCCGGCCTGCTCCCGATGTTCCTAAAACCAGCTCTTGCGCTCAGCGACAGCTGTTCTATTTTTGTTCACTGAGTCTGGACAGCATTACCAGTCTGACGGGGGCAATTAACGCCTTCGTTAATAAAAATAAGATAAAGACGAGGATCTGTGATGAAAAAATTAAGCGGGCTGCTCAGTGCAGCTTTACTGGGCGGCTTAGCTGTCAGTTTTAATCTTGCTGCCGCTGTAGGTGGCTATCCGGTAGTACTGGTGCATGGTTTACAACCTGACCAGCTGGCCAGCCGGCCCAATGCCACTGAAGTGAGCAGCGACGGTGCGGCGTATTGGCAGGCCTACTGGCGCGATCGCGCCGATGTGCGGATTGACTGGCCGGCCCATGAGCGGGTTGCCGGTAAAATAGCCAGTGATTATGTCTGGCCGAAACTGCAGCAAATGTCACGTAACGGTACCTGCGCTAATGGTTGTATTTTTGTTTCTCATTCCACCGGTGACTTAGTAACCCGTTACCTGATTGATAACCAGGCACTGTGGCTGCAAAATGCCGGCCTGCAACCGCTGAATATTGTCGCTACCTTTGACTTTGCCGGTGCCGGCGGTGGCTCCGAGCTTGCTGATTTAGCGGTTAATGTCGCCAGCGGTTCAGGTTTAATCGACTTTACCTTACGCCTGGCGTTGGCTGCCTGGCTGGGCGAAATACCCAATGCCAGTACAGTAGGTGTGCTGAACGACTTACGGGTGAACAGTGCCCGCCAGTTGGCCGCCTTTCCTGACAGCCGGGTACCCCGTTTACGCTTTGTTGGTGCCGGCTCAGATTTCCTGGGGGCTACCGGCGTATTTTTACCGGGTGAGGATGACGGTGTCGTTGCCAGCCACTCTGCTTGTGGTGCCTCAACCGCCGGTAGCTTTAACAGTTGCTCGCGCAGTGTCGCCTTTGACGGCAAGCTGGCAAGTCAGAGCAGCGGCGTGCGTAACTTTATGCCATACCATTATCCATTGCTAATGAGCGAAGGCTATAGTCATGGTGGCTTAATTGAAAACCGGGTACAGGATGAAGTCACTGCGGCGGGCAGCAGCGCCACTTATACCAATAACGACCGCTTGCAGTTTAATACCTACGATGAAACGCGGGGCTGGTGGATTTTCAGTTCACGTTACCGGGTAGTACGTAACTCGAACAATACCAGCATGTCAGCGCTGGTATATCAGGCGGCAAACTAACAGGTATGGTTTAAGCAGTGAAAAAAATCATCGTTTTAGTACTGGGCCTGACAGCATTGCTGTCAGGCCTGTGGTTTTTCTGGCCAGCGCCGGTGGCAACAATAGCGCCGGCTGTTGCTCCGGCAGAAGAGGCTAAGCCAATGCAGCCTGCTGCAGCGCGCGACATAGCGCCAGACAATGCCCCCACCATTACGGTTACCGAGCGGGTACCGGAACCTATAGCAGAAAGCTTTAAGCTGATGGCCAGCGCTTATGCCAGTGAGCTTGAGTACCCTGGTTATTCAAGGCCATTAAGTCCGGATGACAGTCATTTATTAAATCCTAATAACTATGTGCCTCAACAGGTACCACTTGAGGGTGGCGCTAGTGCAGCCATCGTCTTGCCAAAGTATCGCTTCAGCTATCCTGAGCCGATACCGGTAGCTCTGCAGGTAAGTGGCTTAACCATCCATAGCGTTAGCGTGCAGCTGCATAGTGAGCAAACTGATAAATTGCTGGCCACTGAGGCGATGCAGAACACCGCTAGTGCTGGACAAGGGGGCGCTGAACTAGGGAGTGCTGAACAAAACTGGCAGGTCGAGCTGGAGCCGGAAGATAACTGGGATGGACCGCTGGAAGTCAGCATTACCTTTAGTGCTAATGGCCGTGAGCAAACCCTGAAAACCGGTTTTGTCTACAGTCATCCTGTCGCTACCATTACCGGCGTCGGTTCCAGTCGTGGCGTGGGCAGCGATATGCTTATTCCGGTAAAGCTTGATGTGGAGCAGGCAGGCTATTACCGATTGCGCGCCAATTTATTTACTGAAAAACGTCAACCGCTGGCGCTACTGACGACAACTGCAAAACTAAGTGAAGGTGAAACTGAGTTGATACTGCGAGCTTACAAACCGGTGCTGCGTCAGCAAGAAGGCCCTTATATCCTCAGCAGTTTTGTACTGGAGCGCCGGCCCGCCGTGCCCGGTGAGCTAACCCGCTATGGCGACAGTGAACAAAGCGAATATCCGCTGGAGTTTTTTTCACTCAGCCAGCTCAGCGATGAGCCTTTTCAGGCCAGCGCTGAAGATCGGCAGCGCCTGCAGTTTTTACAGCAGATGGCTGAACAATAAATAACGTCATTTCTGCAACGCCCAGCCGGGCGTTGCCAATTTAATCTTGATACCGTCCCTGCCTGAATTTTCTACCGGTTTAATGCCACGACAGATTGCTGTCAAAAAAACTATGTTATAGTATAACAAAACAAGCAAAAATGTTATAACATAGCAATTGCTCGCTGAGAATAATTCAGACAACCGCAAGTGTTGCCAGCGACTGGAATAAAAACCGGTATTTTTTTGGGGATCAACATGTTTAGAAAAACCAATGTAGCCATTGTTGTTGCGGCCAGCTTACTGGCCAGCCAGGCCATGGCGGATTCTGTCTCTGGCGTGGTCACAGATGAAAACGGCAAACCGGTGGCCCGTGCCGAAGTGACTGTGGTAGGCGAAAACCAACAGGTAGTCACCGATGCAGAGGGGCGTTTTACCGTCTCCAACTTACGTCCCGGCGAAGCCGAATTGCATATTGAAGCACGCCGTTTCGGTCACCGGAATTTCCACTTTACGGTGCCAGCAGAGGGCTTAACTGACGTTAGTCTGACTTTGCTTAGTAGCACCATAGAAGTCATTGATGTTACTGCCAGCCCGTTTCATGCCTCGGCTACTGAGTCTTCGTTGCCGGTGAGCGTGCTGGCCGGTGATGCTTTGAAAATGAACCAGGCGTCAACCCTGGGCGATACCTTGAAAAATGAAGTAGGGGTGCATTCTAACTTTTATGGCAACGTTGCCAGCAGCCCGATTATTCGTGGCCTGGACGGCCCAAGGGTATTAATTACCCAGAATGGCCTGGACGCCGGCGATGCGTCCCGAATTGGTCCCGATCACAGCGTAGCGAGCGAGACCAGCACCGCTACCCAGATAGAAGTATTGCGCGGCCCGGCAACCTTGTTTTATGGCAGTGGCGCTATTGGTGGCGTGGTAAATGTGGTGGATGAGCGTATTCCTACCAATAACACCACCCGCGCCGAGTGGATGCTACAGGGAAATTCTGTCAACGACGAGAAACTGGCATCAGGTTCTCTGGTAACCGGGGTTGATAATGTTGCGGTCTATGTTGATGGTTTCTGGCGCGATAACGACAGCTACAACATTCCGGGTTTTGCTGAAGCACAGCCGGATGAAGACGCGGTAAAAGGCCGGGTCGATAATACCGCCGCAACGGCGAAAGGTTTTACCCTTGGCGGCAGCTTGCTGCTGGACGATGGTTTTATTGGTGTCTCTTATGGCCGGTTAGACCGTGAGTACGGTATTCCTGGGCATTCGCACGGTGGTCATGAAGAAGCAGGCCATGATGAACATGAAGACCTCGATCATGAGGAACATGGCGCAGAGGAAGAGGTATACGCCGATTTAACTCAAAACCGGTTGCAGCTGCTAAGCGAGCTTAATTCTGCAACAGGTTTTATCCGCTCGGTTAACACCAAACTGGCTTTCACTGATTATCAGCACGCTGAAATTGAAGCTGGCGAGATTGGTACCACTTTTAAAAACCGTAGCCATGAAGCGCGGCTTGAAATTTTACACCGAACGTTTCTGGAATGGCGCGGTGGTTTAAGCCTGCATTATAAATTCAGTGACTTTGAGGCACAGGGTGAAGAAGCCTTTACCCCGCCATCAGAAACTGAAATGCTGGCAGTGGGTTGGGTGGAAGAACGGCATATTGGCAACTGGTTGCTGCAACTGGGCGCCCGCATTGAGCGGGTAACCCTGGACGCACCAAATGTGTTGTTAGCTGAGCTGGAAGCACACGGCCATGATGATCACAGTGACGAACATGAACATGAGCTTGAACATGACGAGGGCATAGAACACGCCCGGGTTTTCGAAGTAAAACAACGTTTTACACCTTATAGCTTATCAGCCGGTACCGTATGGGATTTTACTGACGGTTATAACCTTGGCCTGTCAGTCTCGCACTCGCAACGGGCACCGTCAGCGGCAGAATTGCTGTCATTCGGGCCGCATATCAGTACATCTTCTTATGAAATTGGTGCGCTGTTTGTGCAGGACGATGAAGGTTTTGCCCTCAATACTCAACCGCTTGAACTGGAACAGTCAAATAATCTGGATATTACCCTGCGCAAGTTCAGCGGCAATACTGGCTTCGTGTTAAATGCGTTTTATAACCGGATTAATAACTACTATTACCAGCAAAATACTGGTCTGTTCGCCGAAGAATATCATGAAGAAGAGCATGCAGAGCAACCCGGTATGCCGGCAGAACCCGTTGATGAGCATGGTGAGCAACATACCGACGAAATGCCGGTTTATCTGTTCACCGCTGCTGACGTCATCCTGCATGGCTTGGAAGCACAGTATATCTGGCAGGTTAATGATCCATTTAAACTGACTCTGCAGGGTGACTATGTGCGCGCCCGCCTGCAGAACGGCGGTGACTTACCCCGCACACCGCCGCTGCGTCTGGCCGCTGAAATCGCCTATGAGCAGGATGCAATCAGTGCTGATATCCGGGCCACCCGCTACTTTAAACAGGACAGGGTAGCTGAGCTGGAACAGCCAACCGATGGCCATACCCTGCTGGATGCCAGTGTCAGTTATCGCGTCGATGTCGGTATGCAGGAGCTGACCCTTTATCTGAAAGGGCAGAACCTGACCGATGAGCAAGCACGGGTTCATAGCTCATTTTTAAAAGACAAAGCACCCTTACCCGGCCGATCTCTGGCGCTGGGTGTAAGGGGCCGCTTCTGATCCTGGCGATATAAATAAGGTATCTTAACCAATAAAAAAACCGCTGCGGGTTAAGCCCGCAGCGGTTTTTACTTACAGCTTTAAAGTTACTTTTTCAGATGCAGTTAGCGTAAATCAAACCTATCGGCGTTCATCACTTTTACCCAGGCATTAACAAAATCTGTTAAAAACTTCGGTGTCGCATCTGCCTGCGCATACACTTCTGATAACGCGCGCAACTGTGAGTTAGAGCCAAATACCAGATCAACCCGGCTGGCGGTCCATTTCTGCTTACCGGTTTTGCGGTCAATGCCATTGAAGCTGTCTGAATTACTGTTAGCCGGCTCCCAGCGGGTCTGCATATCCAGCAGGTTAACAAAGAAATCGTTAGTCAGCTGGCCCGGTCTGTCGGTTAGAATACCCAGTTTGCTGTTATCGTAGTTAGCATTTAAGGCCCGCATGCCACCGATCAGTGCGGTCATCTCCGGTGCACTCAGGTTCAGTAACTGGGCTTTATCCAGCAACAACTCTTCGGCAGTAACCTTAAACTCCTGCGATAGATAGTTCCTGAAGCCATCGGCTACCGGCTCCAGCACATCAAAAGAGTCGGCATCGGTTTGCTCGCTGCTGGTGTCAGTGCGGCCTGCACTAAACGGTACAGTAATGTTATTGCCAGCCGCCTCTGCTGCCTGTTCAATGGCTGCCGCACCACCGAGTACTATTAAGTCCGCCAGTGATACTTTTTTATTACCACTTTGGCCATCGTTAAACGCTTGCTGAACTTGCTGCAGAGCTGTCAGCACCTTTTTCAGCTGCTCGGGCTGATTTGCCTGCCAGTTATTCTGCGGTGCCAGACGAATGCGAGCACCGTTGGCGCCACCACGACAGTCAGAATTCCGATAGGTCGAGGCTGATGACCAGGCCGTATACACCAGTTCCTCAGTCGACAAACCGGATGCCAGTATTTTGGTTTTTAGCTGCTGAATATCGGCATCGTTTATCAAATCATGGTCGACTGCCGGTACCGGATCTTGCCAGATTAAATCGTCAGCCGGCACTTCCGGGCCCAGATAGCGTGATTTTGGTCCCATGTCGCGGTGGGTTAATTTAAACCAGGCGCGGGCAAAGGCATCGGCAAACTCATCAGGGTTTTTATGAAAGTGCTCGGATATTTTGCGATAAGCCGGGTCTTCTTTCATCGCAATATCAGCTGTGGTCATCATTAGTTTTGCTTTATCACTGGCATCTTCCGCATCTGGCGCATGGTCTTTGTCCGCCAGATTTACCGCTTGCCACTGATGGGCACCGGCCGGGCTCTTGGTTAGTTCCCAGTCATAGCCAAACAGCACGTCAAAGTAGCTGTTATCCCACTGGGTCGGAGTGGGTGTCCAGGCACCTTCAATGCCGCTGGTAATGGTGTAGCGGCCCATGCCACTTTTAAAGGTGCTCTTCCAGCCAAAGCCCATATCTTCCAGCGCGCCACCCTCGGGTTCTACACCCACCAGCGCGGCATCACCGGCACCATGGGCTTTACCAAAGGTGTGGCCTCCGGCCGTCAGCGCCACCGTTTCATAGTCGTTCATTGCCATCCGCTCAAAGGTGTCGCGAATGTCGCGGCCTGACGCTAACGGGTCAGGTTTACCGTCCGGGTCTTCCGGGTTAACGTAAATCAGGCCCATTTGCACGGCGGCCAACGGGTTGGCTAATTCACGATCGCCTGAATAGCGGCTGTCGGGTTTATCACTGGTTGCCAGCCATTCTTTTTCTGCACCCCAATAAATATCTTCTTCCGGTTCCCAGATATCAACGCGGCCACCACCAAAACCAAAGGTTTTAAAGCCCATTGATTCCAGCGCCACATTACCGGCCAGAATAAATAAATCAGCCCATGAAAGTTTGTTGCCGTATTTCTGTTTTACCGGCCACAGTAGACGGCGGGCTTTATCCAGGTTGCCATTATCGGGCCAGCTGTTTAGTGGCGCAAAACGCTGGTTACCGGTGCTGGCACCGCCACGGCCATCGGCGGTGCGATAGGTGCCTGCGGCATGCCAGGCCATGCGGATCATAAAGGGGCCATAGTGGCCATAATCTGCTGGCCACCAATCCTGTGAGTCGGTCATTAGAGCGGTTAAATCTTGTTTTACCGCCGCTAAGTCGAGTTTTTTAAATTCAGTCGCGTAGTCAAAGTCTGCGCCTAACGGGTTCGACTTTTTATCGTTTTGATGCAGAATTTTGATATTAAGCTGATTTGGCCACCAGTCTTTATTCTGGGTGCCGCCCCCGCCAGAGCGGGTATTGCCGCCGTGCATTACCGGGCATTTACCGCCGCCGCTTGCTTTATCACTGCTCATGTCTTGCTCCTTGTCCTGGGTTTATAGATGGGCTTACTGTGAGCCCTAAAACGTTACCAATGACTATAGACCTGATTTTTAAACAGTTAAAGCTAGTTTTTACGGCCAGCTCAATCGGTTTTATTGATTAAATTGGCCTGGACCGCATTCAAGGCTGGAGAACAACAGCATAAAGCATGATAAGCGTCACAGCTGACTATCTAAGCGTCACAAACTCTTCGGCGCTGGTCGGGTGCAGCGCCACTGTTGCATCAAAGTCTGCTTTGGTGGCACCCATTTTCATGGCTACCGCAAAGCCCCGCAGTATTTCATCCATGCCTTCACCAATGCCATGTAAGCCGACTACTTTTTCATTTTCGCCTGCGCAAATCAGCTTAAAGCGGCTAAGCGCCCGGTGGCTGGTAATGGCGTTGTACATAGCGGCAAAGCCGGAGCGATAGACTGTGATATTGGCATCGCCATATTGTTCGCGAGCCTGGGCTTCGGTTAGCCCTATGGTACCGATGGGCGGGTGACTGAACACAATGGTTGGAATAAGTGAGTAATCCATATGGGCATCGGGCAGTGCCGGGTTAAATAAACGTTCTGCCAGTTGCCGGCCGGCTTTAATGGCCACCGGGGTAAGCTGGGCTTCACCGGTAATATCACCAACCGCATAAATGCCTTTAATATTGGTATTCTGGTACTTATCTGTGCGGATAAAGCCCTGCTTGTCGGTGGTTACGCCTGCTGCCTGCAGATTCAAATTCGCGGTGGCTGGGGCGCGGCCAAGGGCCCAGATCAGGCAGTCGACCTTGGTAAACTTAATATCATTATCGCAGTAAACCGTTAACGTGCCATCGCTGTCTTTTTCGACATTCAGCACATTGGTGTGTTTGTGCAGTTGCAGTTTGTCTTGCGACATCCGTTCCAGCAGCATATCGGTAATATCAGGGTCAAAATCGCGCAGTGGCCGGTCATGGCGGATCAGCAAATGGCTGTCGCTGCCAAGAGCGTGCAATACCCCGGCAATTTCTACTGCGATATAACCGGCACCCACCACTAACGCTTTTTTCGGCTGGGTGGTTAAGGCAAAAAAGCCGTCCGAGTCGATACCATGTTCCGCGCCCGGCACATTGGGGAATAACGGCTGGCCGCCGGTAGCAATGGTAATATGATCGGCAGTTATCTGCTCACCGTTGACTTCCACCGTGTTGGCATTAACAAAGCGGGCGAAACCCTCAATATACTCGACGCCATTACTAGCAAAGCCACGCTGGTAACCGGCATGAATGCGCTCAATATAGGCTTCACGATTTTTCACTAAGGTAGCCCAGTCAAAACCGTTTTCAGTCAGGTTAAAGCCGTAGTCGGCGCTATATTTAATCGCTTCAGCAATATGGGCACCGTACCACATCACTTTTTTAGGTACGCAGCCAACGTTGACACAGGTACCACCTACCGCTTTAGCTTCAATAACTGCAGCACTGGCGCCCCGCATGGCGGCCCGGTTTGCTGAGGCAATACCACCACTGCCGGCACCAATTGCCAGATAATTAAAATGCCGTGCCATAACCTTGCCCTTATTCATTGTCATATTTAATCACTATGCCAGATATAAGACTGCCGGGGGTTAAAAACAAGCTTGGTTATGCGGTAAAGCACGATAAGCCTTTGCAGGCTACCTTGACAAATGGCCGTTACAGCCCAACATAAACAACATTAACCAAAGCCATCCGCAGGACTTTTTATGTCAGAATCTATGTCGCAGCAGCAAACCGCAGCAGCAAGCAACAACCCGTTACTTACCTTCACGGATTTACCGCCATTTTCACAGATTAAACCTGAGCAGGTAAAACCGGCAGTAGAAGCCGCCATTGGTCAGGCGCGTCAGGCGGTGGAGCAGCTACTTGCTGCGGGTGACATCAGCTGGCAAACCCTGATTACCCAACTCGAGCATGACAGCGAACGGCTGGGTAAATTGTGGTCACCGGTATCGCATTTAAACTCAGTACTTAACAGCCCCGAGTTACGTGAGGCCTATGAAAGCTGCCTGCCGCTGTTATCGGAGTACAGCACCTGGCTGGGCCAGCACGAGGGTTTGTATCAGGCGTATCAGACCTTAAGTTTAAGTGACGAGTTTGCCGAGTTAACTCAGGCGCAGCAGAAAGTTATTACCAATGCATTGCGCGATTTTAAGCTGTCAGGCATTGGCCTGTCTGATGACAAGAAACAACGGTATGGCGACATTCAGAGTCGCTTGTCTGATTTAAGCTCCCAATTTTCCAATAACACCCTGGATGCTACCCAGGCCTGGTTTAAACATATTACCGACGAGGGCCTGCTCAGCGGCCTGCCAGAAGACGCCCGGCTTGCTGCGGCAGAAGAAGCGCAAAGCCGCGAGTTAAGCGGTTGGGTGTTTACGCTGGAGTTTCCCAGCTACATTGCAGTAATGACCTATTCCGATAATCGTGACCTGCGACAAGAGCTTTACAGCGCCTATTGCACCCGGGCATCTGATCAGGGACCGCATGCTGGCCAGTTTGATAACAGTGAGGTCATTGAAGAAATTCTGGCCTTAAAACACGAATTGGCGCAGTTACTTGATTTTAGCAATGCGGCGCAGGAGTCGCTGGTGACTAAAATGGCAGACAGTCCGGCTCAGGTACTGGATTTTCTGACCGATTTAGCCCACCGTGCCAAACCACAGGCAGAGCAGGATCTGGCTGAACTCAGTAAGTTTGCCCAGCAGCAATTTAACGCACCTGCGCTTGAAGCCTGGGATGTTACCTATTACAGCGAAAAGCTGAAACAAGCAAAATATGCGGTTTCGGATGAGCAATTGCGGCCCTATTTCCCGGAAACCAAAGTGGTGCCAGGGCTATTTAAGGTACTTAACCGACTGTTTGGTTTAACCGTGACCCAGCGCACTGACGTTGATGTCTGGCACCCTGATGTCCGGTTTTATGATATTACCGATAGTCAGGGCGAGCTGCGCGGCAGTTTTTACCTGGATTTATATGCCCGCAGCCAAAAGCGTGGTGGTGCCTGGATGGACGATTGTCAGGGCCGGCGTATTTTGCCAGATGGTAGCATCCAACGCCCGGTAGCCTATTTAACCTGTAATTTTAATAAGCCGGTCGGTGGCAAGCCGGCGTTGTTTACCCACGATGAAGTGGTGACCTTGTTCCATGAGTTCGGCCATGGTTTACACCATATGCTGACCAAAGTTGATGCGGCCGCTGTTGCTGGCATTAATGGCGTTGCCTGGGATGCGGTAGAATTACCCAGTCAATTTCTGGAGAACTGGTGCTGGGCACCAGAAGCGCTGGCAATTATCGCCGGCCATTATCAAACCGGCGAAGCATTACCTGATGAAATGTTAAGGAAAATGCTGGCGACGAAGAACTTTCAATCGGCCCTGTTTATAGTGCGGCAACTGGAGTTCGCGTTATTTGACATGCGCTTACACAGTGAATACAGCGGCACGGCCAATAGTAAAGACGGCAACGGTGTGCAGCAATTACTGGATGAGGTACGCAGCCAGGTGTCGGTAATTGTACCCCCCCGTTTTAACCGTTTTCAGCATGGTTTTGGCCATATTTTCGCTGGCGGTTATGGCGCTGGATATTACAGCTATTTATGGGCTGAAGTACTGTCATCAGATGCGTTCAGCCGGTTTGAAGCAGAAGGCGTATTTAATCCCCAAACCGGTCAGGATTTTTTAAAATGGGTGTTAGAGCGCGGCGGCAGTGCCGAACCGATGGAGCTATTTAAAGGTTTCCGTGGCCGTGAACCTTCTAACGAAGCTTTCCTGCGACATATGGGTATAGCAGGCTAAGTTGTTAACAGGTAATTAATTGCTTATTCAGTTTTGCTCTGTCAGGATGAATCGAAAAGGGAGGTAATTATGAAATATCAACTAGCGCTAATGGTGTTACTGCTGGGTGTCAGCGGCTGTCAGCAAGGTCAGGCGGCAAATACCGAACAACTGGCACCTGAGCCATTAGTGGAAGCCATCGATCCGCAGCAAGATCCGATTGCTGCGGTAAAAGCGAAGGAAAAACAAATGACATTAACAGCAGATCAGGACGTCGATGTCCTGCGGCGCCAGGCCTTAAGTGCTATTGGCGATGCCAGTGCCGATGATAACAACCAGTGCCGGATTGCCGGCTTTGGCCATAAACCTTGCGGTGGACCAGCCCAATATGTTGCGTACTCAACCAAAGGCGGCAATGAAGCCGAAATACTGAAAAAAATTGCCGCCTATAACGCGGCAGCTCAAGCTGAAAATATGCGACTGGGCCGGATGTCTGACTGCGCCGTAGTACCGAAGCCGGCAGTAGAGTTATCTGACGGCCAGTGCAAACTGGTAAAAAACAACAGTTATTAAGCAGTAGCAATCAACAAGGGCAGTATGGCAGGCACAGTAGAAGATTTTGCAGCAATTTATCGCCGTGCTTGTGAGCGCAAAGGCGGTAAAGCGGCACTACAGGCATTAGTTAGTAAGCCGCTGGCACCGGCTAAACTGGCGACGGTAACCGATGACCTGTGGCTGGCTGAGCTGTCTAAAAAAGTATTTCAATCCGGTTTTGTCTGGCGGGTAGTCCGGCAGAAATGGCCGGGTTTTTGTGACATATTTTTCGATTTTAATGTTGAAAAGATCCTGCTACTCAGTGATGAAATGTTGGAACTAAAAGCGGCTGATCCGCGCATTATCCGTAATTTAAATAAGGTTTTCACCATTCGTGATAATGCACTGATGATCTACGATGTTCAGCAGCACCACCCCAGCTTTGCCAGTTTTATCGCCGACTGGCCCAGCGACAACATTGTTGGGCTTTGGGCCTATTTAAAAAAACACGGAGCCCGGCTTGGCGGTAATACCGGGCCTTACGCGTTGCGTGCCATGGGCAAAGATACCTTTTTACTGACTCAGGATATTGAAGGCTACCTGCGCGCTTATGGCGTATTTGACGGTGGAATAATCAGTCAGCGCAGCTTAAAACAAATTCAGCAGCAATTTAACCTGTGGCAGCAACAATCAGGATTAAGTTTGCAGGAAATCAGCCAGATAGTGGCATTTAGCTGTGGTGAGAACCATGCCGGGATGCAGCGCTGATGTCCGCCATTTCGCTATTGCAAAGTGCTGAGTTAAGCACCGATTACCGCCAGCAACTTCAACAGCAATTCGGCTTGTGTATAACGACAGAGCCAGATGGCTGGTACCTGAGTATGCAACAAGGTGCTCTGGTGTTGCAAAACAGCCACTTACCAAAGCAAGGCGCGATCCTGGTCGATTTTGCCAGTGGCGCCAGCAGTTACCGGCGCCAGCACGGTGGCGGTAAAAGCGAAGCCATTGCCAAAGCGGTGGGGCTGAATAAAAAAACGCAGTTAAGCGTGCTGGATGCAACCGCGGGCCTGGGCCGGGATGCCTTTGTGCTGGCCAGTCTTGGCGCATCAGTTACCCTGGTGGAGCGTAATCCTGCTGTTGCCGCGCTGTTGGCAGATGGCTTGCGCCGCGCAGTGGCTGATCCCATGTTAAGCAGCGTAGCCGGCCGCATGCAGCTGTGTCATTGTCCGGCAATGCAGGCGCTTAAAAATAGCGCTGCGGTAGATGTCGTGTTTCTGGACCCGATGTTTCCGGCAAGAGAGAAATCGGCTCAGGTTAAAAAAGAAATGCGCGCCTTTCACGATGTGGTTGGTAGTTATGACGATGCCGATAATTTACTGGCGCCGGCCTTGCAGCTGGCACAAAAACGGGTGGTGGTAAAGCGGCCGGGGTACGCAGGCTGGCTGGCAGATAAAGCGCCCACTATGGCCGTTACCGGCAAAAACAACCGTTTCGATGTGTATGTAAATGCTGCCATATAGCAGCGTAAAAGAATCAATAACTGCAAAAACACAGGGGAAATACCAATGATTAAAACCGGCGACAAATTACCAGAAGTCAGTTTTTCACAACTGACCAAAGAAGGCGTAATGAACCCGACCACCAGCCAGATATTCGCGAATAAAAAGGTACTGATGTTTGCCGTACCAGGAGCGTTTACGCCTACCTGCTCTGCTGCCCATTTGCCTGGTTATATTGCCCTGGCCGATCAAATTAAAGCCAAAGGCGTGGATACCATTATTTGTACCGCGGTAAACGATGCCTTTGTGATGAGTGCCTGGGGTAAAAGCCAGAATGCTGAGGAAATTGTGTTTTTAGCCGATGGCGGCGCGGCGTTTCATACTGCTGTTGGCCTGACCATGGAAACCGGCGATTTCGGTGGTGTGCGCTCGCAGCGCTACGCCATGCTGGTGGAAAATGGTGTGGTAACCCAACTGAACGTAGAAGCGCCGAAAACCTTTGAAGTCAGCAAAGCTGAAGTGATGTTAGCGGGGCTTTGAACGTAGCTAATCATAGTTGAACTTTAATTTATAAGGCTGAGAATGTTTGTATCTGTCAGCCTTATAAATTAGTCTGCAAAACTAAACCAGTAGTTTTGCTAATTATAAACACTGTAGCAATATCCTCCATGTTCATGAGCTTTTTTAGGGCCAACATAAACAAATTCACCACTTTGAGTTTCAGAGTCAAATTGAGGATAATAATTTTGTTTTCTACTGTAAGAATAATGTCCTGTGCCATATTGTAAATTTGCCCACGAGCAATCACGCGACATGGTGGGGTACGCTCGACCTCTGGAGACACAAAACCCGCCATGTCGGCGTGCATCCCAAGGACCAACATAGATCATATCCATCGCGGCACAAGATTGCTTATCCAACGTATAAATAGCATCTAAGATAGGCATTAAAAACTGCGTGGGATTAATACATGATCCGCCATGCTCATGCGCTTTGTTCGGCCCCAGGTATAAACTTTCGGGTGGGCAGTTCCTTGATAAGGTATCCATTGAACTGGTTATACCCTGTGCATCTATATTAATGGAAGCAAAAAATACACATGTTAGGATTATCCTGTAAATATATTTCACCTAAATTCGCCTTATTTAAATTTTGATCTGGTTTTGTATATTACATGTAAATTCTGTGATTGGAAATTGATTTTATTGGTTTATTTAAAAGTTTTTTCTTAGAATTTTTAGATGCTTAACAGTATCACATAGTGACTGTCTTATTAAATATTGAGACTCGCTTAGGGTTTCTGCCCCAAGTACGAAATGAGTTCGGTGATCTAACGCGGACGTCGATACGCATCTTATTGCATGCTTACTCAGATAAAAGCGACATCTTACTTACAGCTGTTGGCCTGAGCATGGAAACCGGCGATTTTGGCGGTGTGCGCTCGCAGCGGTACGCCATGCTGGTTGAAAATGGTGTGGTAACCCAACTGAACGTAGAAGCGCCGAAAACCTTTGAAGTCAGTAAAGCCGAAGTGATGCTGGAAGGATTGTAACAACCCGGCTAGTTGACCTCCGTATCGAGGTCATCTGGCCAGTTAAGGTGTCGGTCACCCGATTGGCTTAACAATGTTTACCATGGTGACCGGAGATAACGTTTTGGTATATATCTTCCAGTTTTTGACATTGCCGCCGGATATTAAAGTTTTGATTTACGTGGGTAATACCTGCTTGCGACAGCTGGGTGCGCAGCGCTGTTGATTGCAATACTGTCAATAAATTCTCTGCCAGTTGCGCGACATTTTTTTGCTCAGACAGTAATCCGGTTTTTTCCTGAACTACCCCTTCACCAACGCCGCCGGTATCGAATGCGACCACCGGTGTGCCAACAGCCTGAGATTCTACACATACCGTGGGCATGCCTTCTTCGTTTCCTCTGTCCATCACAATACTGGGCAGACAGGTTACCCATGCTTTTGACATCAGCTCTTTTACCTGCACTCTGTTTTGCGCGCCAGCAAAAGTAACATTGGTGACTTCATTCGCGAGTAGTTGCAGCTTGTCCTGATAGGAGCCATATCCTGCGATAATCAATTGGGCGTCGGGTAGCCGCTGATTAATAGTTTTCATCGCTTGTAACAAATACTGACAACCTTTTTGCTCTATTAGTCTGCCAACAAATAATATTGTTGGTTGTTCAAATCTCTGTGCTGCCGGAGCAAAAAACTGGTTATCAATGCCAATATAATGCTGAATAATTTTATCTTCCGGACAGCCTCGGCTAAGTAATTTTCTTTTTAAAAATTGTGATACTGCTATTATTTTTGCGGATTGTGCGAAGGTAATATGACGATGTTTACTGTTGAACGAAAATTTGTCTTTTTGAGTAACATCTGAGCCATGAAAAGTGGTAACCAGAGGCAGCTCGAGCTTTTTTGCAATGGGCGCGCAATAATAGCCGCCTTTACCAAAATGCGCGTGAATCACATCGGCGTGATTGGCAGCCAATGCCTTTTGCCATCTGGGTGTCAGTATCTGACAACTATCAAGTAACAGTCTGGATAGCACGGCCATGGGTTCTACATCCGCTTGCACGCAAGTCGCTTTACCCTCAATTAAATTAATCCCCCCGCTATCGTTTCGAAGACCAATGTAAGTTGGTGAGAAACTGGGCAGGTTGTTGCCCTGTGCTGCAACAAAGGTGTTTGACCTTGGCAGCACGCGTTTGGTAAAAATAAGTACTTTTGATGGCATATTACGTAATTACTTATTAATAAGTGCCGATTTAATCCGGCGAATGGTTTTACGAATAACGGACACCTTACTATCTTCCTTGTAACGGCCTTTTTCAGCATGGCGGATAAGCAGTAAGTTTGGCAGCGCTATCGGCACACCCTGGGTACCCAATAACCAGCGTACTGCCCGATCTTCATAGGTTTTGGTCCAGTGGTACTTTGGTTTCTGGTATACCGCTAAATCGTCACAATAACCGCAGTTGCGCGCCACTTCGCCGTGAATAATCTGAATAGCGCCGGTGGCCCGGTCAAATTTACGCGGTTTGAACTTGGTTTTATCCACTTCCAGCAATTCGGTTTTGTCTTTGCCGGCAGAGATCATCGGGTCGGCTTCCGTCAGCAGTGGGGTGACCAGCAGGGTATCGGGAAATAACAGAATTTCCTGCCGACCTTTAAGTAGCTGCTCCAGGGTGTCCAGACAGTTTTCATGAAATACCATATCGCAATCGGCAAACCACACCCAGTCAGCTTTAGTCTCTTTTGCCGCGCGGTTGCGGCCAATGGCCCGTCGCAGCAACAAGGGTGTTGCTAAAGGCTGAAAATTCCACTCGATATTAGGTACTGACAGCGTTTGAAAATGCTCCAGTAGTTTTGCAGTTGCCTGGTCTTCTTCAGAATAGAACACGGTAAAGCGCACCTGCATTGTCGTTGGTGGATACTTCACCAAGGAGCTTAACTGATAGACAAAAAAGCGGGCGTAGTTCCAGCAATGGGTAACAATTTCCAGCTTTATATTGTCGTGCACAACTGGCAAATCGGTTTTAACGGGTTGGTTTTTAATAAAGGCTGTGGCCGGAAAGTAGCCAGAGGCGGCGAAGCGCAATAACAGTTCTTTGACGTTATACAGTGCGCTGGCTTTTGCTGGCAGGTTATTTTCTGGTTTGGCTGCGGTCATGCATAACTCCGGCGTTACGGTTAGCGGGTTAAACCGGCTATAAAGGCAAAAAGTTTAGCATTAAAGGTTGGGTCAAAACAGATTCTTTTGGTGTAGCAGGCTTATATTTGGCATCATAGCGGCTTTAGCCTGTAGGGGCGACATTTGCGTTTACACAGGATGTTATTATGGCCAAGGCGTTAAGCCGCTGTGCTTACCAGCTGTTATTGTATCTGGGTTTGCTGCCATTGCTGGGCTATCTGCTCTGGCGTTCAGTGCGCGATGTGCGCTATCGCCAGCGACTGGCCGAGCGCTTTGGCTGGCTTTCTGCCCAAATTCAGGCCGGCGGTATTGTGGTGCATGCGGTATCGGTTGGCGAGGTTATCGCTGCGCTACCGTTAATTAAGCAGTTGCAACAGCAATATCCGAACCAGCAGCTTACGGTTACTTGCACCACCCCTACCGCTAGCGCAATTATCAAAAGCCGGCTGGGTGATTCTGTTCAACACTGTTATTTACCCTTCGATTACCCCGGCGCCATAGCCCGGTTTATTAAACACTTGCAGCCGCAGCTTGTTGTTATTCTGGAAACGGAGCTTTGGCCCAATTTACTTAGGCAATGCTACAAAGCGCTGATCCCTACCGTACTGGTTAATGCCCGTTTATCAGCGCGTTCCGCCAGGGGCTATCGGCGCTTTGCCTGGCTTACCCTCCCTGCATTGCAGCAGATAAGCTTATTACTGGCACAGGATAGCGCCAGTGCCGGTCGGTTCCGGGCATTAGGCCATAGTAACGTACAGGTAACGGGCAATTTAAAATTTGAGATGCGCTTGCCGGATAACCTGGCAGCCACCAGTAGCCAGCTATCACCCGCATTAACCGACCGGCTGGTTTGGGTAGCGGGCAGCACCCACGAAGGCGAAGATGAGCAGCTAATAGCCTTATACCCTCAGCTTAAAAAACAATTTAGTAATTTATTGCTGGTACTGGTACCGCGCCACCCGGAGCGTTTTAATAAGGTGGCCACTCTGGCTACTCAGGCCGGGCTGCAGTTATGGCGGCGAAGCGCCGGCGGTGCGCCAACGGCTTACACTGATGTGGCACTGATTGACAGCATGGGTGAGTTACTAGCCTGGTACCAGCAAGCCAGCCTGGTATTTATTGGCGGCAGTTTAATTAAACGGGGCGGCCACAACCCGTTAGAGGCAATATGTTTTGCTAAAGCGGTACAAACCGGGCCGCATTATTTTAATTTTGCCGATGCTTATAACCAGCTGGCTCAACGACACGCCGTTAGCATCATCCAAAATGCTGAACAGTTAGCTGCCAATGCCGCTGCGCTGCTGGCTGATACCGTTATGCGCCAGCAGCAAGGCGAGCGGGCTTACCAGTTTTTCCAGTCACAGCAAGGCGCAGTAAAGCGCAGCAGTATGGCCATCGCCGACCTGTGTGGGGATAGCCTTAGCAACGTGCAGCGCCAGACTGCCGGCAACGAATTATATTGGTTTCGCACCGATCTGTTCGACAACATAAGCGCTGCGCAGTTTGACCCTACCTGGTGGCAGCAACAGCAGGCGGTAACCGGCAGCTCGACCGGCCGCAACACGGCGTGGTTTATCAGACATACTCACCAGGAGCGCCAGCATCAGCTGGTATTGCGCCATTATTATCGCGGTGGCCTGGCAGGCAAAATTAACAAAGACCGGTTCTTCTACCAAAGTGCCTTGTATAGTCGTGCTATGCAGGAATTCAGCTTGCTGCAATGGATGCGTCAGCAAGGGTTAGCCGTACCAAAACCGGTTGCGGCCCGCTATCTGCGTACCGGCGTAAGCTACCAGGCAGACTTACTGATAGAGCGGATAAGTGACGCCCGCGATCTGGCGACTATATTACATCGTGACCGTGCCCTTACTGATAGTGAATGGCAGGCGGTTGGCACCACCATCGCCCGTCTGCATCAAGCGGGGGTAGACCATACCGATCTCAACTGCCGTAATATTTTGCTTGATAACGACGGTAAGGTATGGCTAATTGATTTTGATAAATGCCGGCGTCGGCAGCCGGGCAATTGGCAGCAACAAAATCTGCAACGGTTATTGCGATCCTTGCATAAAGAGCGCGCAAACCTGATGCCTTTTCACTGGCAGGAGCTTGCCTGGAAAAATGTTATTAATGCTTACCAGCAACAGAAAAAGCCGTTAAACCCGCATAAATAGCGCTTTGTCGCAGTTTTTGCCTGTGGTTTTACCATTATTTAACGCTTATATAATGGATTAAGCTGTTGGTGTCTTAGTTGAACTTTGGTATAACTATGGCAGCGGAGGGGCATCTATGCGGCTAAATATAATAACAACAGCATTGCTCGCAGTCAGTTTGGTGGCAGCAGCAGATAATTCCGAAATAATGACGGAAGCGAAAACAGCGTTTGATGATGGTAGGTATGCCAGAGCAGTCGAGCTTTGGCAAAATCTGGCTATGGAAGGGGTAACGGCAGCGCAATTTGAGTTAGCCAAAGCCTACTCATTGGGGCAGGGTGTACAGCAAGACCCGCTGCAGGCCTCGTACTGGCTGGAACAGGCTGCGTCTAACAGCACTGACTTTGCTGAAATAACTGCTGCAAAGCGTGATATTGAGCGCGGTGCTCAGCGGTTGAGGGCTGAGCAATCAGCGGCAGAAACACAAACGGCTGTTATATCTGAGCAGACGCAATCAGCAGTATCTTCCCCTGCACCCCAGCGGGTAGTCGTCAGCAATGCCGCTGAACTCCCGCTTGGTACCAGTAATCCGGCCGCAGCGCTGGCAGGCGCTCAAGTGAATACTCAGCAACAAAGCAACGACAATGTTGTGGCTGAGCGCAGCGCGGATAAAACCACTACTAATACGCCGGTGGCCACCACCAATGTCAGCTCGGTCGATGTTGGTTCAGCCAATTTTGACACCGGCATGCGCGCCTTTAATCGCGAAAATTACAGTGAAGCCCTGGCGCAGTGGTTGCCACTGGCGCAGGCTGGCAACCTTGATGCTCAATTTAACCTCGCCGCACTCTATGCCAACGGCCTGGGTGTTGCGGTAGATTATACCGAAGCGGCTAACTGGTTTGTTGCTGCCGCCGAGCAAGGCATGGCTGTCGCGCAATATCACCTGGCGACCTTGTTTGCCAATGGTCGCGGTGTGGGTAAAGACGATGTGCAGGCAGTGTACTGGTATCGCCAGGCTGCGCAGCAGGACTATTTGCTGGCCCAGTATAATCTGGGGTACATGTATGCCAATGGCCGTGGTGTTAAGCAGGACGAAAGTGCTGCGCTAAACTGGTTTGAAAAGGCAGCGGCTCAGGGCGATGTTGATGCCCAGTTTATTGTGGCTAACCGCTACAGTGATGGTCGTGGAACCACGGTTGATATGAGTCAGGCGGCGCGGTGGCTGCAGCTGGCGTCGGCGCAAAATCATACCCGCGCTGCTTATCAGCTTGGGTTATTGTATCGCGATGGCAATGGCGTCAGTAAGAACGATGATACGGCCTTCAAATTATTTTCAAAAGCGGCGGAACAAGGTTTAGCGGCAGCCCAGCGCGAAGTAGGTGCCAGTTACCTGCAGGGGCGTGGGGTGCGTGCTAACACCGGTCGTGCCAAAGAATGGCTGGAGCTGGCAGCAGCCCAGCAAGACGGTGATGCCAGTTATTACCTTGGCTTGTTGCTGCAACAAAGCGGTGGCCGCCAGGATGATTTACGCCGGGCAGTTGAATTATTTGAACTGGCAGCAAGCCAGGGCTCCGCCAATGCGCAGTACCAGTTAGGCTTAAGCTACGCCAACGGAACCGGGGTAGCGGTAGATGAACAGCAAGCCTTTAAATGGTTTGAGGCGGCTGCGCAGCAAGGGTTAGCCGTAGCCCAATATACTGCAGCGCTGCGCCTTGCCAATGGTACCGGCACAGCGCAGGATGATGCTGCAGCGGTGAGTTGGTATGAGCAGGCGGCTGCACAGGGCGAAGTGTTCGCTATGTATAATCTGGGTTTTATGTACGCGAGTGGCCGCGGTGTGGCTCAAAATGAGCAGCAGGCAGTATACTGGTATCAGAAAGTTGCAGAAAGTGGCGATGCCGATGCGCAGTTTAATATGGGGCTAAGGTTTGAAACCGGCCGGGGTGTTAAACAAAATGATCAGCAAGCTGTTTACTGGTATCAGCAGGCCGCTGACAAGCAGCATGGCCGGGCGTTAGCCCATTTGGGCTGGCTGTATGAAAAAGGCTACGGTGTGCCGCAAGATGAGGCACGGGCGCTGGCGCTGTATCAAAGCTCGCTGGATGCTAAAGTACCTCGGGCGCTAACGGCACTTGGTATGTTTTATAAAAATGGCCGGCTGGTAAAAGCAGACGATAAAAAAGCAGTAGAGTTGTTCAGCCAGGCTGCGGAACAAGGTTATGCTACGGCCCAATATAATCTGGGCTGGATGTATGAAAATGGCCGTGGTGTTGGCCGGGATTTAATTAAAGCCCGCGATTTTTACCAGTTGGCAGCCGCACAGAATGAACCTTTGGCAAAAGCACAACTGCATCGCTTGTTAAACCCCTAAATAATCGCCGCCCACAACGGGCTTATTACGACACCAGCAACAATAAAAACAGGGCGCCGATCGGCGCCCTGTTTACGCAAGCTCAATCACGAAAACGATTAAGGATTGTAAGCGACCACCAGGTTAACACCTGTGAAGCTACTGTATGCACGAATACTGACATGCCAGGTATCCGCTACCGGATTACTAAAGCTGCAGTTTTCATTATTGCCCTCTAAGTAGGGGCGGCAGTCAAAGGTAGTTGTAGTTGGCCTGGCACCGCGGCGCACAAATAAATCAGCATCACCAGTACCCCCGGAGATCGTTGCTGACAACGTCTTCATGCCTGTTGGTACTGTTATGGTGTAATGTAACCAATTGTTTGTTGTAGCCGATAGGTTAGTAACGGTACCGCCGCCACCGGCCGCCGGCATGGCTGCCGTAACGGCAGCATTAGCATCAACAATACCCGTGCCACAGCCGCTGCAACTTGCTGGGAAGCTGCGACTGGAAGTTTTCAGGATAGTTTCAATTTCGTCTGGTGTGGCAGAGGGCTTAACCTGCTTAATCAGTGCCGCAACGCCCGCGACATGCGGCGCGGCCATGGAGGTTCCCTGACTATATCCATAGCTATCAGAGCCGGGCGTTGTGCTGCCCGTATTGTAAGTTGATAGTACACCATTTGGATCATTCGCCGAGGTCATTTGACCGCCAGGCGCTGCTACATCTATGTTGGTGCCAAAGTTTGAGTAACTGGCGCGGCCACCTTGCCTATTAGTGGCGGCAACATTTACGACGCCGCTACAATTACCGGGGTTATAATTAGTTGAATTGTCATTACTATTGCCGGCAGCTATTACTACTACCGCGCCAAGGCCACGCGCCTGGTTAATGGCATTTTGTGTGGTCGCACTACAGGCACCGCTGCCGCCCAGGCTCATATTAATTACTTTTGCCGGGTTCGCATTAGCAGGTACACCAGATACGCTTCCTCCCGCAGCCCAGATAATACCGTCGGCAATATCAGAGGTATAGCCACCACATTTACCTAATACTCTTACCGGCACAATTTTTGCGTTGTAGGCAACGCCAGCCACGCCGCGGTTATTATTAGTTACTGCCGCTATGGTGCCAGCTACATGGGTACCATGCCAGCTAGAGGCGCGGAAAGAAGTGGGTTGACCATTGCCACACTCACCTGCATTGGTCCAGTCGCCGTTATCACGGGCATCACTATCACGACCGTTGCTATCGTTACCAATAAAAGCGTCTGAAATCATGTCATAGCCAGGTAGCAGATTTGCGTTTAAATCAATATGCGGCCGGTAGCCAGTATCCAGTACGGCAACAACGACCCCCTGGCCCGTTGCTTTATCCCATGCGGCTGGTGCCCGCAGGCCGCCGGTGGTTTCAGAGTAATGCCACTGGCTGGTGTAACTGGTGTCGTTAGGTGTAAACGCCGTTTGCATTAAGACGTCTTCTTCGACAAATTCTACTTCGTCATCAGCGGCCAGTTGCTGGAGCATCGCTGTAGTTTCGCTTTTAGAAAGCTTTCTGCTGGCGCCATAAACGGCGTGACGTTTTAGCGCGGTCTCTTTGACAAAGCTGACTCGTTCGCCGGCCCGATCACTGAAGCGTTCAGCTTTTCTTTTTAATTTTTCTGCCCGACGTTGCTCACGGATTTTTAGTGGTAATTGACCGGTATCACTGTCGGTTTCAACATATTTAACAATAAAGCGGGTCACCGGGTCACCGGGCCATCGGCATAGTCGATGGTTTCTTCAGCTTGCAAGTTACTGCAAAACGCAACCGGTAAACACAATAAAGCAAGGCGACTTAATTTAAATGTACGGAATTTCATAATGAACTCTTAATTATTGTTTTTAATGGCATCCCTGGGTTTGATGAAAACATGCTGTTACACCACAGCAACATCGTAACTGTTTTAATAAAATTGTAAGAATTTGTATATAGGCAAAACAAAGATAAATTTTGGCTGCGTCATCCAGTTTGGCTGTCGTTTCAAAAAAAGGTATGTTTGATGGTTTAACGGTGTTTTCTATGTTCAGGCAGGGCACGATAAATATAGGGTGTAGCAATTTAATTCCAGAATGAGTTATAGCTTTTAGTTATAACATATATATTTAAGATTTAATTTCAGTAAAAGTAATGGCGCCACGCGGCGCCATTATTTAATGAATAAGCGTTTCTTAAGGCTTATATTCTACAACCAGTTTTAAACCGCTAAAACTGCTGTATGCGCGCAAACTGACATGATAAACAGCCGCTTGCGGATTACTGAAGCTGCAACTTTCGTTGCTACCGTTTTTATATGGCCGGCAGTCATAAGTGGTTGTTGTAGGCTGGCTGCCTCGACGCACATATAAATCGGCATCGCCGGTACCGCCAAAGCTGGTTGCTGTTAATGAGCTCATGCCAGCAGGAACCGTAATAGTGTAGTGTAACCAGTTACCTTTAGTCGCGCTCAGGTTTTCTAAAGTACCGCCACCGCCAGTACTGCCGCCGCCAGCAGGTGCAGTATAATCGGCCACCAGCGACATACCTGCGTAAGCACTGTAACCGCTGATCATGACATGGTAAACACCAGCCTGAGGCGTGGCAAAGCTACAGTTTTCTGCATTACCGCCTTTATAAGGACGGCAATCGTAGCTTGACGTGGTTGGCTGGCTGCCAAAGCGCACGTATAAATCAGCATCGCCGCTGCCACCTGACATATTAAAGCTCAGGTTGCTAGCACCAGCCGGCACGGTAATAGTGAAATAAGTTGCAGAGCCGGTAGCACCAGTCAGGTTGGTTTTAGCAACCGCTTTTTCCAGCTCGTTGCCAGACGGTGGTGGTGGGGTGGTGCCGCCGCCAGTACCAGAACCATCACAGCCTTGCTGGTTGATATAGTCATATGCGGCTTTCGCGCGCACCAAGCCGAAACCATAAGAATTATCACGACCCGCTGCACCAAGATCCTCAGCGGTAACGGCTAATACATTACGGATTTGAGCATTGGTACATTGCGGGAAGTGGCTCCATACCAGTGCGGCCATACCGGCAACATGTGGCGATGCCATAGACGTACCGCTCATCAGGCCGTAGTTGCTGGCGCCAGAGCTGACGAAGGTTGTTTGCCCCAACCGACCTTGTAATGCCTGACCGACAGCTTGGGTTACGGCAAGGGCTGGAATGGTTGTACCAGGGTTATCACCCAGAGTGCCACCAAAATCGCCCGTGGTGTTGTTATAAATGATCGCTGCTAAACCGCCGCCATTTTCGCAAGATTGTACTTTTTGTACAAAACTGACGCTGCCACGTTCAATCAGACAGATTTTATTGGCGACACTGGCACACGTGGTGTCACCCAGGCCACAATTAGCTAGAGCAGCATTAGCACTGCCGTCGCTGGAGTTGGTCATTGGCGAGCTTTCATAGTTCGTAGTGCCAACACTCAGAATGGCTTCAAGGCCGGTACCTTCAGGGTAGGTAGAGCGGATATCCACACCCGGCGCTGCCAGTTCCACCTGAGTATTGCGCTGTGAGAAATCAGCTAATACTTTGTTTTTATCGATAGCGGCAACTGAAATAACCGAATTGTATGACGCCGGATACGACATCACCGTATTACCGTCGTTACCCGCCGCAGCAATCAGCAGTACGCCTTGATCAAAAGCCGCTTGCATCGCGTTGCTTTCAGTAGTGTTAGCACCACCACCACCTAAACTCATGTTGATAACGGTAGAGCCATTAGAAACACAGGTATTTACTGCATTAGCCAGCGTAGAGCTGTAGCCCCAACCTTCTTCGTTAAATACTTTAACAATATGCAACTTTACGTTGCCGTTTGGCATTACACCGACCATACCGGTGCTGTTATTTAGTGCGGCAATAGTGCCTGCAACATGAGTACCATGCGGACCGCCGTTATCAAACCAGTTGCCGGTACCTGCATCGTTGGTACCGGTAATATTACCGGTTAAGAAATCTTCGTGTGGTAAGTCTAAACCTGAATCGATAATACAGACTTTCTGATTAGAGGCGAACTGGTCACTGACCTGGTTTGCCTGAACCATAGTGTAGCCATAAGGAATTTGCTGTGCTAACAGGTGGCGTTTATAATCTTCCTCAACCAGTTCAACACTGCTGTCGGCCTGCAATTCAATCAGGGCGGCATCGTCCAGCTCAACGGCGATAGCTGACTGCGCTGCCAGCATCATTTTAACTTTGCCGCCGCGCTGTGCCAGCTTTTCAGATTTACGTTCCAGATTATATAACCGGCGCGCGTTGGCGTTAGTGGAGTATAGCCCAGGGCCCGTCTGCTCCATGCTCTGTTGCTTATACCTGACGATATAGCGTTTGGCATTTTGTGAATTGTCAGCTGCGTTAGCTTTGGCATTTTTGGGATGGGCGTTGGCAAACAGACGCGGCTGGTTGTCATCAGCCATTAAAGTGGGCGTCATAAGTATACTGGCTGGTATACATAGCAGGGCAAGCTGGCTAAGTTTAAATTTGGGTTTATACATGAATACACTCTTATTGTTTATAGTAATTATCATTTCCTGGATTGGGATGACCGCATATTGCAAATCAGCAATAACATCAAAGTTACTATTATCCAAAATGTAACTAAGTGTAAATGCGTGAATTAGTGACAACTGTTAACAGCTGAGCTTGGTAAAGTAGAGCGTTTCTAAAAAAGGGCTATTTTATTTTTGGCGAAATAAGCAACAAGCCAACTACAGCGGGCCAGCTCGCCGTGCGATAGATGACAATTAAGGTGTTGCTTTATAATTTAAAGTTATTAGTTAGCAGTAAAATTCATAAGCGGTGGTGTGATAGCCCTACAATTAAGTTCACGTTTGCCAATTGCATATGACGCGCCTGTCACCGACAATAGCGTTTTTTTGTAAAAGAGCTTTTTAGCATGCAGCAGTGGGATGTAATTGTAATAGGTGCCGGTGCGGCAGGCCTGATGTGTGCTATTGAAGCTGGCAAGCGCGGTCGCAGTGTCCTGGTGCTGGATAACGGTAAACGGGTAGGCCGGAAGATCCTGATGTCGGGCGGCGGTCGTTGCAATTTCACCAATATGTATAGCAGCCCGGAAAACTTTCTGTCGCAAAATAAGCATTTTTGTAAGTCAGCGCTTAGCCGTTACACCCAGTGGGACTTTATTGCCCTGGTGCAAAAGCATGCCATTCCCTATCACGAGAAAACCCTGGGCCAGCTATTTTGTGATGATTCTGCCAAAGATATTGTTGAAATGCTGCTGAAAGAGGCGAAAGCGGTCAATGTGCACATTGCGCTGCAGCAAAGCATCACCGGCGTCGGCTTTGGCGATGGTCAATACACTGTTACCACCGCAGAGCTAAGCCGGCAGTGTCACAGTTTAGTTGTTGCCAGTGGTGGTTTAAGCCTGCCCAATTTAGGCGCTACTGCTTTTGGTTTTCAGCTGGCCGAGCAGTTTGGTTTAAAAGTCCTGCCCCTGCGCGCTGCGCTGGTGCCGCTAACCTGGCAACCGAGTGACAAAGCAATATTTGAGGAAATCAGTGGTGTATCGCTGCCAGTAACAGCCGAAGCGAATGGCACCTTGTTCCCCGAGGATATGTTATTTACCCACCGCGGCTTAAGCGGGCCGGCGATATTACAAATTTCCAGCTACTGGCAACCCGGCGATCCGGTCATTGTGAATATGTCGCCCCAAACCGACATTGGCGAATTTCTGGCGGCGCAGCAGCAAGCGCATCCGGAGCAGGAGGTCAAAACCGCGCTGGCTAAACTATTACCGAAACGCTTAGTTGAAAAACTGCTGGAGCTGCAGGTTTTTACTAATCAGCCGTTAAAAGCACTTAATAATAAAAGCATTAAACAAATCGCCGACAGCCTGCATGGTTATCTGTTTAAACCCAATGGCACCGAAGGTTACCGCACGGCAGAAGTGACCATTGGTGGCGTTGATACCGATTATTTATCCTCGAAAACCATGGAAGCAAAACAGCAACCTGGTTTGTATTTTATCGGCGAAGTGGTCGACGTCACCGGCTGGTTGGGCGGCTATAACTTTCAATGGGCCTGGGCCAGTGGCTGGGTTGCCGGGCAGTACTGTTGAAGTTACATAATATCGTGTCACACCATGCCTGAAAAAAGCACTTCTACAATAGTTGACTATAATAGTCGCTGCAGTGTGCCTTCGCCGTTTACATATGAAGTCTCTTAATTCAGTTGTTGTTAGTTAAATTCATAAAAAGGAATCATTATGAAAAACATCTTAAAAAGGTCGACTTTAGTTGTAGCTGTATCAATGCTGTTATCGTCACAAGCCATAGCAAACCCCTCAACCACTATTGAACTTATTGAATATCCTGGAGCGGAAAATACCCAGGCGTGGAGCATCAATAGCAAAGGTGAAGTCGTTGCATCATCAGCGGTAAGCTTTATTTATGATCGCAAGTCCGGCGGTGTCACAGAGATTGACACCCCTGTTGGATACGAGAATTTAGCTGTTTTTGCTACTTCGGAGTCTGGTGATAAAGTTGGCTCAGCAATTGACGTAAATACCGGCCGCACGGTCGGTGTTTTTATTGATAAAAAAGGTAATGTCGATACCTTTGAACATCCCGACTCTAATGGTTTTACCCAAGCAAGGGCAATGAACAGTAAGGGTATGATTTCGGGTTTCTATTTTGATCAGAATTCCGGTGAAAGCTACGGATTTCTTTATGACCGGAAAAATACCGCCTTTACCACGATTGTTGAGAGCGCTTTTACTATTTCACAGGGCATAAATGCCTCAGGACAGACAGTAGGAAGTGCAATATTTTTAGAGAACAACCCCTGTGATCCTGCATCGCCTTTTGCCCGCTACGCCTGGGTCCGCAATCCTTCCGGTGATGTGATGTATTTTAACATTGAGGGCTTTCAATCCGCAGCCAGAGGTATTGCCAGCAATGGCACTATCGTCGGCTTTTATTTTGACAATGAAGGGCCTAAAGGATTTAAGATTGCAACGCCAAAGACACAGTGCGCTACTATTACGTTGGAAGAAGGAGAGCGGGTAAATATTCCGGATGCAATCGGCACTTATCCACAGTATATTTCAGATAACGGTAAAAACATTGTTGGTCAATTTATTACTGAAGATCAAAATTTTGTTGGTTTTGTAATAGGTAAATAAGCAACCAACCAAGTGGTTGGATAGGTCATCCTGCTATCCAACCACATAACGCCTTACACCTAATGGTACCGGGAGTTACTTACCACTGAGTGAGGTAGCCGGGCGGTATTGTTAATTTTACAAAACCGGGTAGATATTACAGACAATTCTGCCGGGTTTTTCTCTGCCACAAACTGTTTATTAACGCTAATTTTGCTGCTCGTTCATCGTCTCTGGCACGGTATCGAATATTTTGCCACAGGCCGTACCGGCGCTGCGAACCCGATCAAACAAACCCTGGCCCAGCAACGATAAACCGCCGGTGGCAATGGCTGCACCAATGGTAGCACCGGCTTTTAATATACCGGACGGGTCAGCTACCGGCTGCGGCTTGCCCAGGGTGCCGCCCAATCTGACGACTGATGCCAGATTGCTCAGGCTGATGCCAAGGCCATCGCGGGGTGTCGGCACAAAATCGATACGCAGGCTCTCATCATTAAGGTTGATGGTACCACCACCGCGAATTTTCATTTTACTGGTTTCAATAACTAACTGTTCCGGACTGGTCAGCACGCCCTGCTTAGCCTTAAAGTATACTGCGGCGCATTCCAGTTCAGTCGTGCTGTCGCGTTTAGCAAAGGGGTTAAGCAGATTAATAGTTTGCAGTAAGATATCCGAGCCGAGAACTTCAAACAGATTATTAGTGATAGTCGCGCCCTGGATTTCCAGCGCGATTTCGCCGGTTAAACTGGAAGCCAGTTGCTGCGGCGTATTACCATTGGCCTGTAAGTTCAGCAATAAGTCTGTTTCGCCCCCATCAATAAGCCCCTTATTCTGCTGCCCCAGATCTGCCGGTACCAATCCCGACACCATTAACCGGCCGTCTAAGCTGGCGCCCTTATCAAGCTGTTCAATATTTAAATGGCCGCGTACTTTGCCCTGCGCCAACTCAGCGTCAAACGGCTCAGCCTGAAGCTTGGAGTCCCGTATTACCAGCTGGGTTTTAATATTACTAAATGTGGTCTGGTTAAATTGCAGGCTGCCAATTGTCATCGCGACATTAGCAGTGGCAGCACTTAACCAACCCCAGTTAAGCGGGCTATCTGAAATCAAATCGCCACTATCTTCATCCACGCTTTCGCCCTTACCCTCCAGTGTTTCAGCAGTGGTGGTGGCAAAGCGATTTAAATCAATTTCTGGTGCATGAAAATGGCCATTTATTGCCACAAGCCTTTGAGTGTTATTCACGGTTAAACTACCCTCCAGCTGGCTATCACCAAGGCTGATATTAAAAGGATCAATTTGGTACAGCGTATTGTTGCCGGCAAGCTGTATTTTTAGTGTTAACGGCAGGAAGCTATCCCAGCGCGCAGTATCAATCTTGCTAAACGCAGAAAAATTTTCAATGTTTGCTACCAGCGTGGCACGGGGCTGTTCTGCGCTAAGCTGAGTAAAAGTGGTAGTAAGCTCAGCGTCGACGCCCACTGTTTTCAGCGTAATAACCAATGGCCAACCGGCTGGCTGTTCTGCTTGCTGAAAATCCAGCTTCATTGTCGCATTCAGCGGGCTTTCCAGTTGCCAGGCAGGTGTCGGTGAATTGCTGTCCTCTCCCTCGCTAACGGGATGCTGATAGATTGTTGCGCCCGCCAGTTCGGCCGTTACGTCCATGGCGTCGTTGCGGCTGCTGATATTGACGTTAAGATTTTGCGCCCGGTGCTGCTGATAATGCAGCTGTGCTGCCTGCAGATCAAGGTCGATTGACCACTGTGCCAGCCGTTGCAAAATTGCCGTTAAATCGGTTGCCGATTGCTTTTGCCCATCGTTTTTGCCGGCAACGACAGGAAATTGGTCCAGTGCAAGATTACTGGCTGTTATTTTGCCTGTCAGGCTGTGGCTAGTGGTATTTAAGATGCCGTTTGCCTGCAGCGAGCTATCCGCAAAATCCAGTGACAGGTTCTGTAAAGTGAAGGCTGGCTGCCCGGCAACAGCCTTAGCACTGAGCTGAAGCGGTTGACCACCCACTGCGCCGCTAAGTTTGAGTCCCCAGTGTCCCTGCTGCGGTGCTTTAAGGCTGCCATCCAGGTTTATTGGCGCTATCGGGCCAAGGTCTCTGTTAATTAAACTCCCAAGCGTGTCGTGCTCAGTTAACCGCACGCTGACTGTTGCTTCACCCGGTGTAATGCCATCGCTGCCTACAGTGCCGTTAAGCCGTATTTCAGCGCCAAAGCCAGCAGCGTAAAAATCTACATCCCTGGCCTGGTCAGAGCGGGGCAATGCCAGTCTGCCCGATCCGGTAAGTGGCTGGTCCTCATGGCTTGCCTGAAGCTTGACCAGCAACCGTTCATCTGACTCTTTTGTCAGCGTTAATTGCGATACCGTCAACTGGTTTGACTGATCGTCTTTTTCAGGGCTTGCTATGGTGCGGCTGTAAGTCAGGTCTGCAATATCAACTTCAGAAAAACTAAACAGCGCCGGGCGAGTGTTTCTGCTGGCGTTATCAGAAGGCTTGGCCGGTGTTTTTCCGGGGTTAGTCTTGTTGCTGTCAGAGTGTTGATTTTCAGAGCGTGGCAGCGCAGTACTCCAGTTAGTTAAGCCGTCATCCCGGTCAATAAGCTGCAGCTCAATGCCGCTTGCAGCCGCCCGCCACCAGCTCGGCGCAGAAGTAAAATAATTGCCCACATCTATAACCAGTTCTGCTTGTGCTACTTTTAGCAAATTTTTGCCGATGGGTGTTTCAGGATTGCTAAGATTAAGATTGGTGGCAGCTAGTCGTGGCGGAAAAAGGTCTACCTGCAGCGTGTCCACGTTCAGCTGATAACCTGTGGCAGCGGTTAGCTGTGCTTGCAGCAAACCAAGGTAAGATTTGGGCGCGACCAGCAATACCGTAAGGGCGATAGCGATTGTCGCTGCCAGGCCGAGGATAATCCAGCCAGTAATTTTTAGTGTACGCATAAGGGTACCCCATGCTTAACTTAAGTTTTCTCCATAAGCGGTACTTCATTTAACCGCACTGCGGTAACGCAAAGTGTTATGATCCGGGCAAACCGGTTTATCTGAAATGTATGCAATAACTATTCCTGCCGCCCCTTTGGTGTACTACGTGTCAATGGCAAGCCGGCTGCCGATTGTCGCTCAGACCAATTCCGGCTAAACTCTGCTAGCGGTGCAACACGCTTATTTTCCGTTAAAAAACTGATTAGTAATGAAAAAATTATCCAAGGTGCAACTTAAACAACAAGCGGCAGTGCTTAGCGCGGTGACAGCATTAGAGCAACAGGCGCAGGCAGAATTGCAGGCTGTGGTGCAATGCTGGTTTAGCCTTGAGTATGAAGCGCTTCCTGGTTCTTTGCTGGTGCGGCTACAGTTTGCAGACGAGGCCGGGCTTGAGGCCGCGCAGCCGCACCTGCTAATCTGGCAAAAACGACTTAGCGGTTTATTGCTTAAAAAAGGGTTTGTGCTCAAAGATATGCGCAAGCATCTTGTATTTACCTGCAACAGCCCTGATGACTAGCCAGCGTTGACCCGCGCAGCCGCTTTCCCAACCAGCCAATTAAACGGATACGTTGAACCATGAAATACACCTTAGGCGCTTATGCTGCATCACCCAATCATAGTGGCTGGAACCCTGAGCTGGAAACGGCTTTTTATAATGCATTAAAAGCGTTACCAAATATTAAAGGGCTGGAGCATCCTTTTTTAGGTCAGTTGCATCAGCATGACGACGCCTGGTTTTTAACCAATATCGACCCAAAGTGGGATTATGTGTTTACCTGCATCCCCGGTATTATGAATGCGTTGGGCCAGAACCCCAAATTTGGCATTGCCTCAGATGACGATGCCGGGCGCCAGGCAGCGCTGAATTTTATGCAACAGGCATGCGCGGCAATTAGCAAATTAAATGCCCATGCTGGCCGAAAGGTTGTTACTGCTATTCAAATTCAAACCGCGCCGGCCCGCCATAAAGCAGCGTCATCTAAGGCTTCACTGCGCGCATCGCTAAAAACGATGCTCGGCTGGGACTGGCAGGGCGCCCAAATCGTTATTGAACACTGTGACGCTTATGTCGACAGCCATCTACCTTCAAAAGGCTTTTTAGCGTTATCTGACGAGCTGGAAGTATTAACCGCTGTTAATGCAACTATCCCTGAACAGCAGCAGCTGGGCATGGTAATTAACTGGGGCCGCTCGGTATTTGAGACCCGCACGGTAGCAGGCGCGGTGCAGCATATTGAAGCAGCAAAGGCGGCCGGGTTATTACGCGGTGTAATGTTCTCCGGCGTATCAGATAAGGATAGTGAATACGGTGCCTGGCGTGACTCTCATCAGCCAGCGCAGCAAAGTGAGTTGATTAAGCACGGTGAGCCGGGTAGCTGGATGAGTGAAACGGCAATTCATCAGTGTCTGGCAGCCTGCGATAAGCTCGAAACCTTGCAGATATTAGGGGCAAAAATCGGCATCAGGCCGTTAAATGCCTCAATTGAGCAACGATTTGCAGTTATCCACGAGACATTGGCGATACTGGATCGCTATTTTGAGGCTACTTAAGTCTAGCGGACTAGGCCAAACCTGTTTGACCTTTTTGGCTTTGGCTTAGTTTCCTATTTACTTGGCGTGCGGTATTTCTCAAACCAGGCCAGCATATATTCTACTTTTTCAATCATCCGGCTTGGTGTGTTCGAAATACCATGTGGCGAGCCGGGGATCCTTACCAGCGCTGTATCTACCCGGCGAATTTGTAGCGCCTGATAAAACTGCTCTGACTCTGAAATTGGCGTGCGCCGGTCCTGCTCGCCGGTGATAAGAATAGTGGGCGTTTGCACATTACCTACCAGGCTCAGTGGCGAGCGCTGCCAGTAATGATCAACATGCTCCCAGGGTACGCCGGGAAACTGATAAAAGGTCTGGTACAGGTAGCTGTCACCGGTAAGTACCTTGCTCAGCCAGTTAATCACCGGCTTTATTACTGCTGCAGCTTTATAGCGATTAGTTAAACCAATAGCATAGGCTGCAGCAATACCACCAGCCGAACCGCCACCGATAAACAGGTTGTTTTCATCAATAAAGCCAAGCGCAAGCATGGCATTCACACCGCTGTCGTGGTCGGCATAGTCTTCCGGCGAGCTGTATTTATTTTGCAACAACAGCGCAAAGCGTTCGCCATAGGATGAGCTGCCACGGTGGTTATCGTATAACACCACATAGCCCTCTTTGGCATAGCGCTGCATTTCTGCGCTCCACTGCGCGCCATAAGCTAAGTGTGGCCCGCCATGAATTTCCAGCAACAAGGGGTACTTTTTGGCCGGGTCAAAATCCGGCGGTGTCATATACCAGCCCTGAATATCCTCACCATCGAACGACGATTTATAGTTAATTTCATGCACCTGCGCCAATTTTTTATGGCCCAGTAGGTCTTCGTTCAGCGCCGTCAATACCGTGCTTTTACCTTTTTGCAGCACAGCAACATCGCTCGGCCGCTGGCTGGTACCATGGGTATAGGCGATAACGCCATTGTCAGAAAGGCTGAAACTGCCGCTTAAATAAGGCTGCGGTTGTGACACCCCACCTAAACTGCCAGTCAGCTCAGTGAGTTTATCCTTGGTCGTTAACGTTGCCAGTTTGCGCTGGCCATGGTCATCGTATTGCACCACAAAGCTGCTATTGCTTTGCCAGTCAGCCGCAGCAATACTGCGGTCAAAATCTGCGGCAACATCGCTGATGCTATTATTGCTAAGGTTCAGTATTTTTAACTTACTGTTGCTGTAGGGCACCAATGCATTGCTTTGCCATAAAAAGGCCAGCTGTTTGCCGTCGGGCGAAAACACCGGTGCAGACTCATCACCAGCAATAGTGGTCAGGGCAGTCAGCTCATTACTGGCTAAGTCCAGCCGGTACAGATTGCTGTCGCGGGGCTGAAACTCCCACTCGGCGTCCAGGTTAGCTGAGAACACCAGTGCTTTGCTATCGGGGGTAAAGCTAAGATCACTACCATAGTGGAAGTCACCAGAGGTGAGCTGACGAGCGCTACCACCCGTTACTGGCAGCACAAAAATCTGACGGAACTGTGGCTTTAAAAACCCCTGACCATCGGCCTGGTAACGGGCCCTGTCCAGCACGACTGCAGACTCTGACCACTTAGCGCCTTCAGGCTTTTTAACCTTTTTCACCCGCTGTTTCACATCGGCTTCGCTGGCTGCCACATTCATGGTAAGTGCCAGCTGAGTGCCATCCGGTGACCAGCTCAGGTTAGCCGGGCTTTGCGCTAAGCGTGATAACTGAGCAGTTTTATTCCCGGCCAGATAATGCAAATGAATTTGTCGGCTACCGCTGACATTGCTGATAAAGGCCAGTTTTTTGCCATCGGGTGACCAGCGCGGCTGACTGTAGTTAAAATTATCTGCAAATAGTGGCAGTTGCTGGCCGGTTTTTACATCCAGCAGCCACAAGCTGGTGCGGGTGCTGTCGGTCATAATATCGTTGCTGGCCCGCACATAAACAATTTTGCTGCCATCGGGCGATATTTGCACGTCGCTGGCATATTCCAAAGCAAAAATATCTTCAGCTTCAAAATACGGGCTGCTGGTAGTGCTGGCAGCAACTGGCATAGCATTAAACAGCGCGCTGCCCAGCAGTGCACTGGCTAAAAACTTAATGGCTAACGGAGTAAGTTTCACGGGTAGGTTCTCGTTGTTCTCGCAGTAAAGATTAAACTACCTGCTTTGTGTTTTGGGTTCAAACGGACCACGACCAACCAGCCGTTTTAAGCGCCTGATAGCGCAATTGTTATTGCAGTACTGCTTGACGAAAACAATTTCGGCCACTTTGTTTAGCGGCATATAATTGTTTATCAGCTAATGCTGTAATGGCTTCTTTTGACGCTTCATCGTAGGGGCTGGTAGCGCCACCAATACTAATGGTAACAATACCATGCTCAGTAGTTGGGTGCGGTATCGCTAATTCAGCAATGGCCGTCAGTAACTTGCCGGCCACTTTATCAGCTCCCTGCCGGTCGGTATTCGGCAGTATGACCACAAATTCTTCGCCACCATAGCGGGCCACAATGTCGTTTGGTCGTAAGCAAACGTCTTCTAATGTCTCAGCCACCCTGCGCAGTGCTTCGTCACCAGCCAAATGGCCAAATTGATCGTTAAATAATTTAAAATGATCAATATCTATCATTAACATCGATATTTCGCGCTGCTTTTGCCTTTTACCGATAGCAATTTGTTTCTCAAGGTTACTGTCTAAAAAACGTCGGTTAAAGATGCCGGTAAGGCCATCTACATAAGCAAGCGAATGTAAAAAGTCAGTTTGACGCTTTAAGGTTAAATGCGCTTTAATTCTATGCAGGAGTGTATTGGCATTAACGGGTTTCTGGATAAAGTCTACCGCGCCAGCTTGCCAGCAGGCATCTTCTTCTTCCTGCTCATGCAATCCGGTAACAAAAATAACGGGGATGGCCGCAATAGTTTCATCTGCCTTCATGGCCTTACATGTCTGCAGTCCATCCATATCAGGCATCATAACATCCAGCAAAATTAAATCTGGCGCACTGTCGCGGCAAACCTGCAGAGCCTGCACTCCGGATGTTGCCATGAGTACCTGATAATTATCGCCAAGAATATGATAGATAATTTGTATATTGGTCGGTTGGTCATCTACCACTAAAACAGTAGCTTTACCAAGCGACGCTAAAAAACGATCCATTTTTATATCAGCCATACATCACTCTTGTTGTTGATCAAGTAGTTGCTGAAGTATTGCAGCTGCATCCTGAAAAGCCAATACCGAAATACGTTCGGCTAGCGCCTTCGCCAAGACAGCATCTTGTTTTATTAACTCGCTTTGAAGGTCTTTAAACAACATTGTTGCTGACATATTTGCATTATTAAGATGGCGCAATAATATCTGCATATTACTTAGCAGTACCTCTTTATCCATGGGCTCCGGCTTAGCGACGGAAGGTTCAATGGCCGCTTGGTATTTTAACAATTCGGCAAGATGCTCCAGACTCGACCGGCAGGCGTCAATTAGCAGGTGTTCTGAAAGCATGTCAGTGGCTTCAGCCTGTGCGGATTGCTGCTCAAACCGGCCAGAAATATCAGCCAGTTCACTGAACCCGACGGTTGCGGCGGCGCTTTTCAGGCTATGGGATAGCAAATGCAAATCCCGCGTTGAATCATGCGCTTCTAATACAATAAGGGCAGCGTTTATATCTTTTTGTAATTGCGCAGCAAGTTTAAAATAAAGCGGCACATTACCAGCCAGTCGCTTTAATGCAGTTTTAATATCGATATGATGTTCTGCACAAAAATCGTGTAGTGAGTCGTCTAAGTGCGATTTTTCCGGTGTAGCTTGTTGCCCTGAAAGTGGTTGATGCTGACAGTAATGGCAAACTTTATCGATAACTTCCTGCAACGAAAACGGCTTGGCAATATGGTCGTTCATTCCTGCCTTAAGACAGGCGGCTTTATCTGTAGGCAACGCATTTGCGGTCATAGCAATAATAGGAACTTGTTTCAGTGACAGATCACTGCGGATACGTCTTGTTGTTTCATAGCCATCTATTTTTGGCATCTGAATATCCATCAGAATGGCATCAAAAACATAGTCGGTATCTGCCAGTATTTCCAGCGCCCGTTCGCCGCTATCGGCCGGAGTGACGGTGGCTCCCTCAGCCTATAACAGTTCAATCGCGACCAGCTGGTTCGTTAAATTATCCTCGACTAACAGAATATGTAGCCCTGCCAGCGGTTGCAGGCGCAGGTCCGGGCTTGTATTGTTCGACGAGACCGGCTCACCGTGCACAATGGTTTGTACAGTTTTTAACATCACATCAGGGGTAACCGGTTTAATCAGAAAACCGTCCAGCAAGGTTTTATTACTATCAGTGTTTTTTGTTAAGACCTCTCTGCCGTGGGCCGTTACCATGACAATAATGGGGGCAAGGGAAAGTTGTTTGTTTTTATGAACCTGCTCGGCAAACGCCAGGCCATCCATGCCTGGCATTTTCCAGTCCACCAATAATAAGGTGTAAGGGTTGTCCTGTACCTGAGGTGTACTTAACAGCTGGAGCGCCTCTTCCGCACTTTGGGCGCAATCTGCCTGCCAGCCGAGGGTAAGGCACATTTCCTGCAGTATCAGCCTGGCACTGGCATTGTCATCAACAATAAGCGCATGAAAAAGGGGGGTGCTATGTTGCGGTATCGGAAAGACCAACTCCTCGCTGATTTTGTGCAGCGCCATGCTAAACGAGAACTCACTGCCAACATCAGGCGTACTTTGTACTTTAATCGTACCGCCCATCAAATTAACCAGCCGTTTACTGATGGCAAGGCCCAGACCGGTACCACCAAAACGGCGTGTTATTGACGACTCCGCCTGATGAAAACCACTAAAAATGACTTCTTGTTGTTTTTTGGTCATGCCAATACCGGTGTCACGAACCTGAACATTCAGAATAATCTTGTCTGAAATACTCAGCGTTACCCCAACCGAGACAATGACTTCACCCTGCTCGGTAAACTTAATAGCATTACCAACAATATTTAATAAAACTTGCTTAATGCGTAAGCTATCACCGCTTAATTGATCCGGAACGTCTGCGGCTATCCTATACAGTACCTCTACATCTTTATCCTCAGTAGCTGACGATAAAATAATACCGACGTCCTGCATCAGCATCGCCATGCTAAAGGGATGGTTATCCAGCTCAAGCTTACCCGACTCTACTTTAGAAAAGTCCAGAATATCATTTAGCAGTGACAGCAACGATTGGGCTGCCCGGTAGGTTTTACTGATGTAATCTGTCTGGCGTTGATCAAGTGCTGTTTTCTGAGTTAATTGCAGCAGACCGAGGATAGCGTTCATTGGGGTGCGTATTTCATGGCTCATATTGGCCAGAAAATCTGATTTAGCATTGTTGGCGGTATCGGCCACTTCTTTCGCGGCGGCAAGCTCATTTTCCCGGCGAATTTGCTCGGTTAAATCATAAGCTATACCCAAGTAGCCAACAATATTACCTTCAGCGTTGACCAGGCTGCTGACGTTTAAGCGCACGGCGATATGGTCGCCGGTTTTTGTGACATAGGTCCAGCGATTTGCATCATTTTTACCTAGCCGGGCTTTAGCGACAAAGGTGTCAAAACCCACAGCAACTTCAGTACCCAGTTCCCGACTCAGCTTTGCTGCCCGCTGAGTCACTTCTTCTTCGAGGTGGAATATCGCGGGTGTGTTTTTCGCTATCATCTCCTCCGCCTTATACCCCAATAGCATTTCAGCGGCCGGGTTAAACACCGTAATCAGGCCATCAACGTCGGTGGCAATAATGGCATAGCCGGCACTTTCTAAAATAGTGCGCTGTAACGCACTCACCTGGCTTATTTCAGCTGTTCGGCGGGCAACCTGAACTTCAAGCTCTGCGTTTGCTTTGGTTAAAGCGGCTTCATTTATTTCCCTTAATTCGGCTTTGTGCAGTGCCATTTGTTTACGGCGCAACAGTAACAGTTGTAACGTGAATACAATAAGGGAGATTAAAATCGTTAAGCTCATGATCTCACGATACAAGCTATTGTAAGAAGGTAACGCCAACTCTGTTACAAATTGCTCAGTCGGTGCCAGCTCAAGCTGCCATTGCCGGCCAAACAGGCTCAGTTGCGACTGTTGCTGATATTCACGCAGGGCAGCTGTCTCGTTACCGCGCTGAAAAAAATTGATATTCTGGCTATCAGTAATATCACTAATATTCAGTACCACGTTCGGTCCAAGGCCGGCTATTGTGCTAAGTACTTCATCAATTAATAACGCTGCATAACTCCAGCCAAACAAATGCTGAATCCTTTCCTGCCCGGTTGTTGGCGCCGGGGTAATGTTATAAACAGGTATTAAGATTAGAAAGCCTTGCTGACTTTTTTGCTCCGCCTGCACCAGGGTAATCGGCGCAGTTAATCTTACGGCGTTATTCTGCGCGGCACTCATGGCGGCATAGCGGCGCATAGCTTCTGAACCGATATCCAGGCCGATAGCCTCGTTATTGTGTATTTCCGGTTCAATATACTGGATTACCAGTAAACTATCGTTATGGGGGGTAAGTTGCCGAAGCGCAAATTGTTTATCCGGGCGTTCTTGTTTTGCACTCTCAATAAACTCAGCCAGATTACGTTGCGCCACATAGCGGACAAAACCAAAACCTCGTGCCCCCGGAAATTCCAGTGGGTAATCGCGGGTATTGGTATATTCCTGCATAAGTTGATAATTAAATTTTTCCGGTGACGATGCCATCACTGCGCCACGGGTGCCGCGCAAGCCATACTGGTAAAGTGTAACCTTCTCTCTGACCCCTTCACTAATTTGACTCAGCCGCGACTGCACGGCCTGACTTATTCGTTGCTGTTGTTGAATTTGCTCTTTATCAACGGCCCGTTCTGCCAAAATGTATCCAAAGATCAACAAACTTAACGGTAACCATAAAGAAAATAAAAATTGCCTGAGTTTCAAACTTTTATTACCTTTATTAGCGCTCATTTATTTTCCCGTAGCGTCCGTTGGCAAATATTTCTGGAGTAACAAGGCGGCTTTAGCAAAGTCCAGAATGGCAACCTGATGTAAAAATTTGTCAGCGTCAACTTCTGACAGTAATTGCTCTAATTGAAGTCTGTTTTTTGCGACCAGAGTGCAGGCTGCCATATCCTGATTCTTCAGTAAAGTATGCAAATGACTGAGATCAAGCTCACTGCCTGATTCCGTAACAGGTAATGAGTGCTCGCTAATAATGGCGTGTAATTCAACACAGCTTTGCCGATATACACTAAAAAAGTGTTGCCAGCTTTGTTGAGTGACAATTTGCGCAGAATCCAGCTGATGTTCAAGCTGCAACGAATGCTTGACCAGTTCGTCGGCTCCCAGAGTGGCATAACTACCCCGCAGCTTATGCAACAGCTGCTGGCAACTCTGATGATCAGAAGTCGCAATATAATGCTGTATTTGCGAGATATTATCCGAAGTGCTATCGATCAGATTTTTTACCATCGTCAAAAGCTGAGGCAAACGCTTATTGGAGAGCATTAATAGGCTGTCGAGCCGGTTGCGGTTAATTAACGTCACTGCAAGCCTTATGGTTTTACAAATTTAAACAAAAAAAACAATTAAAATACTTATTTTTCATACTTTAGTTTAATTGATGCAGAAATAAAACATTAAATGCGCTATAACTGAAACAGGTAAATTCGACAAAAAGCACAACAGGACCTCATTAATGGAGCTGACGATTAGTAGTGCATCCAAAATTCTGATTATTGACGACCAGCCAGCTAACATTGCACTGCTAAGTGAAATGCTGCAAGACATGGCCGAAATATATTTTGTCAGTAAAAGCACTGAAGCGTTAAGTAAAGCACAAGAATTGCTGCCGGACGTTATTTTGTTAGACATTGAAATGCCGGAAATGAGTGGTTTCGAAGTCTGTAAATTGCTGAAGCATGATCCGCTGACCGCTGATATTTCAGTTATTTTTATTTCAGCGCATACCGAAGCAGAGTTTGAGTATAGTTCTTTAGCGTATGGCGCAGTAGATTTTATCGCGCGGCCATTTAACCGGGCTATTTGCCGTTTACGAGTACAAAATCATTTGTTAATGCAGCAACAAGCTAAAGCGCTGCTCTACAGCAAACAGCATATATATGCTGAAAAACAACGGCTGCAAGTCACCTTGAATTCAATTGGTGACGCCGTTATTGCGACCGATACTGAGGCAAAAGTTACTTACATGAACCCGATTGCTGAGCATATGACAGGCTGGCTGCAGGTTGATGCTGTAGGTAAACCTATCACTGAAGTGATGTTACTGCGGGATACTGAAAGTAAACAAACGGTGACGAATCCCGTTAGTCTGGCCCTAACAGAGCAACGGATTGTCGCTATGGCACTGGACTGTGAATTAGTACACCGAAATAGCCTGGAATCTTCTGCAGTTGAGGACTCTGCTGCGCCGATTTTTGATGAACAAGACAGGATCATAGGCGCCATTATCGTGTTTCATGACGTGGGTGAGGCCAAGGCGCTGGCCACCAAAATGAGCTTTTTAGCAAATCATGATCAGTTAACTGGCCTGCCTAATCGCATTCTGTTGCATGACCGGCTGGAGCAAGCATGTTCTCTGGCAACGATGATCGAGCGAAAAGTCGGTTTGATCCTTATTGATGTCGACCAATTTAAATTTCTGAATGATTCATTAGGGTATCAGTCTGGCGATAAGTTATTAAAATTGCTGGTTAAACGCTTGCAAACCATTCTGGAGCCCGATCATACCCTGGCTCGCACCGGGGGGTATGAGTTTGTGCTGATTTTTCCTGACATTGTGCATATAGAGCAAATTAGTAATCTGGCGCACAATATCAGTCGGCTATCAAGGCAACCTTATGAGTTAAATGGTAACAAATATAACATGTCGCTCAGTATGGGCATTAGCCTGTACCCGACAGACTCCAGCGATGCTGAAACTCTGTTAAGACATGCCGACGTAGCCTTATTTAAGGCAAAGCAGGATGGCAGAAACAATTTTTGCTTTTTTTCTGATGAACTGGGGCAGCGCATGTTGCAGCGCCATCAGCAAGAACAAAGCTTGCGGGAGGCGATTGCAGAAGACAGGCTTGAAGTGCATTTCCAGCCAAAAGTAACGCTTATTGACGGTAATATTATCGGAGCAGAAGCGCTGGTCCGGCTCCGCAATAAAAATGGCAGTTTAATGTCACCTGCAGAATTTATCCCGCTGGCGGAAGAAACCGGTCTTATTATTCCTTTGGGGAAAATGGTGCTGGTAAAAGCATGTCAACAAAGTGCGCGTTGGAAAAAGGCGGGAATAACTTTGCCAGTGTCGGTCAATATCGCCGCAGCGCAGTTTACTGAAGCCGGTTTGGTAGGGTTAATAGAGCATCTGTTGCAAGAATACCAGTTGGCACCCGCCATGCTGGAACTGGAAGTGACCGAAACGGCACTGATACAAAATCCGCAACAAACTGCAGAAACCTTAAGCCAGTTCCGTGCGATTGGCATTACTGTCGCTATTGATGATTTTGGTACCGGCTACTCCAGTCTGGCGTACCTTAAGCAGTACAAAGTGGATGTGCTGAAAATTGATATGTCTTTTGTTAAAGACATGTTGTCTGATAAAAACGACCATGCCATTGTTAATACCATTATCTTACTGGGACAGTCAATGCAGATTGAACTGGTTGCAGAAGGTGTAGAAACGGCTGAACAGCAGGCGATGTTACTTGAGTTAGGCTGCCGATATGGCCAGGGCTACTATTATAGTAAGCCGCTGGCCGAGGATGACTTTATGCAGTACCTTAAAGCTGGCAAGGCGCTTAAATAAGCCTGCCAGCCTGATAATGGTTAAGCATTGACACTATCGAACAGGGTCAAAAAGGTCGGTGCCTGGCGAATATGCACCGGCAAATGCAGCCGCCTTGCAATATCCTGTGCGCTTATCACACCACGGATAAGATGCGACTCGCGATCGACCACCACGCAATGCTGCTCGCCACTGGATTGCAGGGTATTTAATACATCGGCAATAGTGCAGTGTTGCAACTGCTGCCAGGCCAGGGCTTTAATCTTTTCCCGTGGTCGCATTAAATCGGCTACTTTAATCTCCCGTCGATCATCGCCGTTAGCAACCCGGCGCATAATAGCTTGATCAGATAAGTGTTCCAGATGGATCAAACCACTAAGCTCACCTTGTTCATCCACCACCAGCTTCAGTTTGCTGCGTTCAATCTGCATCAGTGCCAGCGCATCGCTGGCAGGGGTGGTTTCACTGATCATTTCAGGCTGACTTTGCTTAAAGTCGCTGACCAGGTGCAGTGCGGGTGAGGTTAAACTAGCATGGTCAAACTCATCTGGTTGCACCAAATGGTCAATCGCTTCTACTGCAAATAAAGATAATGTTTTCATGATATTCCTCGCTACCAACACGCAGAGGCCGCGCTGGCGATAAAAAATTTTTAATAAGGCATTTAATAAGAAATAGTGCCGTAAACGATTTCAGATCAGGAATATACTGGAGGGGCTCGTACCGGATGTGCAGCTTTAGGTTGCGCCAGGGCAATAGCGCTGGGCAGGCTCACTACCACGGCACTATGGTAACGTGCTGTCGGGTTTTGGAATGAGATCAGGCTATTGTCGTTATCATCGCCGCTGTCTTGTTCACTGGCAAGGCTCGTCTGGCCGGTTAACGGACTTATTGCCTGAAACTGGCCGTCAGCTAACGGCGCTGCATGAGGAGCATGCGCACTGGCAATCTGCGGTGTAATCAGCAGATTCAAGTAAACTATTAAGGCAACCGCACTTAACCAACGCATCATTTTAAAAGTATTCTCTGCAAAGCTAAGCCGCAAAAAACGGCATTACAAGCTGCTACTGATAATGACGGGCCCGCATGCACTCTGCAAGGGGGTAATGCAAAAATAGTTTACTATTGCGACCAATGGCGGTTTGCTAAAGGCCGAACTTGTCGTCAGACGCTGGGTTAGTCAGAATAGCCCGGTGCGACCATTTTGGTTGCAAGGCGGCGGGCACGTAGAAATCCCATCAGATTACTTAGCAAAAACGCAATTTCCATCAGCACCGCTACCGGTGAACCCACCAGAATATTATGCAGGATCCAGATGCTGGCTCCCAGCGCCATACAAAGCCGGACCCGGCCTACTCTGGTTAGAAAACTGCCAAAAGTACCCAACATTGCTGCGGCATAGGGCAACAGGTTTAGCGGGCTGCTGTAGGTCGTCAATAAAATGAGGGTTGCGCCAGCCATGAACAACAGCATCCAGCACTGCCGGGGGTACAGGGCGGCTACCAGAAAGCGGATCGCGGTTAAGCTGACAAACAATGCGGCCTCGTATTGACCTAGCAGTCCGAAATGGCTGGCATTGAGTACCGCAGAAATAAACCAGAATTTGAGCATCGCGCTGCGCTGTTGCTGCCAGAAAGCAAAAATACCGCTACCAAAGGCAATGGCGACTAGCAGTTGTGACCCGAAAAAAAACAGACTGACTTCTGACAAAACACTCTCAGTTGCTGGTGAATAGCGACAACCATAATACTGAATAACTAAGCGGCTTGCTTGTCGGTGCTGGCATAACTTATAACTAACTGCATGTATGCTGTGCCGCAAAATGCCATTTTATTTGACAGAGCGCTGGCTGGAGAATAATTTTCTGGTAGGCTTGCTATAACGACATTCATTAAGGGATCAGCATGAAAGCTGTGGGCTACCAACATACTCTGGCAATTAATGACCCCGAGTCATTAATTGATATCGAACTGCCTCAGCCAGAAGCCAGCGGCCGCGATGTGCTGGTAAAAGTGGCGGCGTTGTCAGTAAATCCGGTTGATACCAAAATTCGTAGCAAGGTGGCGCCAGCTGCAGGCGAGTATAAAGTGCTTGGTTGGGATGCAGCCGGCGAAGTGGTTGCTTGTGGCGACGCGGTAAGCATGTTTAAACCAGGCGATAAGGTTTACTATGCCGGGGCGCTTGATCGCAGCGGATCTAATGCGGAGTATCAGCTGGTCGATGAGCGCTTAGTCGCGCTAATGCCAGTTAATTTAACCTATGAACAGGCTGCTGCGTTGCCATTGACCGCAATAACGGCCTGGGAGTTGCTGTTTGACCGGCTTGAGTTAGATCAATCCAGCCTGAAATATCCGCGGCCGATACTGTTAATTACCGGTGCCGCGGGTGGTGTCGGCTCGGTGCTGGTGCAACTGGCCCGGCAATTGACCAGTGTTTGTATTGTCGCAACGGCTTCCAGGCCTGAAACTCAGGCCTGGGTCAAAGCGCTCGGCGCACATTACGTTATTGATCACAGTAAGCCGCTGCAACCACAACTTGCTGAGCTGGGTATTGATGCTGTCAGCCATGTTGCCAGTTTAACCCATACCGAACAGCACTATCCTGAGCTGGTAAAATTGTTGGCACCGCAAGGTAAACTGGCGCTGATTGATGACCCTGTAGGTGGCATTGATATTATGCCGCTGAAACAAAAAAGTATTTCGTTGCACTGGGAGTTTATGTTTACCCGCTCCTTATTTGCCACCGCTGATATGCATTTGCAGCATCAGTTATTAACCGATTTAAGTCGCTTAATAGAGCAAGGCCAGATAAAAACCACCTTACAGCAAACGATGGGCAGCATTAATGCGGCGAATCTGCGCCGGGCGCATGCGTTACTGGAAAGTGGTAAAGCCATGGGCAAGATAGTGCTGGCCGGTTTTTAACCGGCAGCAAGTGGTGTGACACATCAGGCTATTTGCTGATCCGGTTGATCGAAGCTATAGCTGGCTTTAAACAAGACCTGTTCCAGCGCCAGCTGCAGCGCTGTGTTAATTGGGTAGTGGCGGTTACCAAGCTGGTAATCCAGTTCATTTACCTGCTCTTTGCTTTGCATCATCAGTGGTGGCGGAGAGCTTTGTAGCATAATGACACTTTGCTGATACTTAGCCGGGTGATCGCTCTTAATGGTTTTACACACCGATAATGAGGTTTGCCCGGTTTTGTCGCGATAACCCGCGGCACCAAACATCCGGCAAATACTCGGGCGGTGCTGATAAATACTGCACTGGCCCTGTTTGCCATCAAAAGACAGTTTCTGATAAAACACACAACTTTGCTGCTGTGTTAACTGCCCAAGATCACTCAGGGTTTGTTCGGCTTTGCCTTGGTCAAACAAGTGCAGTGCCAGTGGCAGCATTTCCAGCACGGTTGCCTCGATAGTCGGTGCCAGACAGCACTCACCACAACCGCTACGGCATTGTAAGCCCTGGCGCTGTTGATAATCACTGAAAGTTTCCGCTATTTCGCCATACACAGCCTCAACACGACGCGATAATTCACGCAGCCGTAACATACAGACTCCGAACGAAATACATAAAGGGTTTGCTTAATAAAGAAACGACGGATTGTCGCGCCGCCATTCTACGCTTAGCCGGATAAACTCAGCAAGAGGGCGTTGTAAATATAGTCAGTGGCTAAAACATCAACTGGTTACCATCGGCTCGGTATAAAGATGGATCCGATTCTGACCTTTATCTTTTGCGCTAATGGCCGCAGCGGCAGCCTGAACTAAAAAGCTGTCACTGTCCTGGCGGCTGTTATCAATAACCCGGATGCCAATATTACTGCTGATAGCAAACTGTTGCTGCTGCCAGCTAAAGTTAAATGCTTTAACCAAATCGATTAGACGATATGCTACCACCAGCGCTTCATTGGCATTTTTACCGGGCGACAGCAGAGCAAACTGATCTTTCTCCAGCCGGGCCAGCATATCAGCCGGGGCCAGATTTTGCGCCAGCTGCTGGCCCAGCTGCTTCAGTAAATCATCACCGGCAGTATGGCCAAACCGGCTGTTTATATCATTAAACTCGGCCACATCGATAAATAACAGACTACTTTTCCGTCTGCCTGTCTGATACAAGGTGCGGGTTAGCTGCTGCAATAGATAATGACGATTATACAAGCCGGTTACCGCATCATGGTTGGCCTGATAACTTAGCTGTTCATAGGCCAGTTTCTGTTTGCTGATATCGATAACAGAACGATGAATAAAGGCGGGTTCGGTGGCCGTAGCTGGCACCAGCCTGGCTGATAGCAGTGCCCAGAATGGACTGCGATCGGCCCGTAAGCCACGGATCTCAGCTTGTTGTTGACCAAACTTATGCAGTTGACTAGTAAAATCCAGTCGATCATTCGGGTTCGCATAAAACCGGGCCATGCCATTGACGCCGACGTCCTGACGTAACTCACTGATTTGCTGATAACCCAGGATCTGCAGTAATGCCAGATTGGCATCGACTAACTGTCCTTCAGCATTACCGACAAAAAGGCCTTCGCTGGCCTGATGAAACAGCGTTTTATATTTACGCAATTCGTTAAGCGCTGCATGATCGGTGGTTTGTTCTGCATGAATATGGTCAAGACTGAAATGAATAACCGACATACACAACAAAATAAGCAGCAGCGTTAAATAATGCCATTCCAGTAACTGTTTAAAGTAGCCCAGTTGCGCCATGGTCAGAATGGCGGCACTCAGTAGCAAAAAGAAACAGGCTAAGGCCAGCGAGCGGGCGCTTTTCTGGCCGGCAACGGCATAATGCAGGGTAAGCAAAATATTGCTGCTAAGTAACACCGTTATACTGCCAAGTAATAACCAGAAGCGCCATTCGCCAGCGACAAGTAGCGGGCTGAACAATAAACACAGCGCCAGCAGGTTATTAAAGACATGTACCTTGTGCCAGATAAACGATAACGGTTGTTCCAGCCTGGCCCGGATAAACAAGTTTAGGCATAACAATGAGATCCCGGAAAAAATGTACAGAATTGCCAGATTAATTGCCGGGTTGTCAGGCCACATTAACGGAAACGCCAGTCCGTTTAATATTGCCAGAACCATAGCAAAACCGGTAAAAAACACGCCCTGATACAAACGATGGCGCTGGCGCAGCTGGTTGAACAGTAAAAAACTGTGCAAGGCCAGCATCAGCAAAATGCCACTAAGCACCCCGTCGAAAATGGCATTGCCCTGCTGCACACTAATAAAGGCTTGCGGTTGCCACAGGGTAATATCACTGGGAATAATGGCCGCATCTACTACCCGCAGATAAACGTCAAAATCCTGCTCGGGACCAAAGTTCAGCGCGGTTACGTAGCTGCGATAGGGTAGTGCCCGGACATTGAACGGGTAATCGTTGCCGGTGCGGTTAAGCAGTTCGATGTCTTTGCTGGCCCGATCAACCCGATACACCTCAAGCTTATCTACCATCGGAAAGTTATATTCCAGCAACCAGGTTACCGGTTGTTTGCTGGTACTGCGCAGCCGGGCTTTGAACCAAATGGGTTTGTCATCACTAACCAGAATGCGTTTATCAACGGCGACCGACTGAAAACTGTGAAGGTAGGCCGGATCAGCCAGAATATCATCAAGGGTAATGTCACGGGGTGAGCTTAGATAATACAGATATTGAATACCGGTTTTGGCGGTAGCATCGGGGTCAAGCCGGTTGCTGTCGGTTTGCGCGGCCAGAGGCCAGCTACAAAGCCATAACAGCAAGGCATATATCCAGGGTTTTGCTGGTACCACTAGCGCTCTCCGTCGGCAGGCAACATATGTACAATAAGGGGGTTAACAGAAGCCAGCTGCCCCGCTGCAATTTTAACAGTAGCTTAGCTTAATTACTTACGTTTTAGCTATACAAAAATAACATTAGCCGCTAGCGGCCAGATAGTCACCTATTTCAGCAATAAATTCACTGCCATAGCGGCTAAGTTTAGTATTGCCCACGCCAGACACGGCCAGCATGCTGCTATTGTCGGTGGGTAAGCGCTGACACATGTCGATTAAGGTTGCGTCACTGAATACCACAAACGGCGGTACGTCATCCCGCTCTGCCAATTGTTTACGCAAGGTCCGAAGCCGGGCAAATAACGCCCTGTCGTACTTTTGGTTGCCAAGCTTGGCGGGCACTTTCTGGCTGCTTTGCAAGCGCGGTACCGCCAGTTGCAGGTTGGTTTCACCCCGTAATAGTGGCCGGGCTGCAGGTAATAACTGCAACACCGAGTTACGGGTAATATCCTGTTGCAAATATCCAAAGTGCACCAGCTGGCGCAATACGCTTAACCAGTAGTCATGGCTATGATCTTTGCCCAGGCCCCAGGTACTTAGCTTATCATGCGCCTGCTCGCGGATTTTCTGGTTCTGGCTGCCGCGCAGCACCTCAATGACATGGGCCATACCATAACTTTGCTCTACCCGGTATACACATGACAACGCTTTGCGCGCCAGCTCAGTGGCATCAAACTGCTGCGGCGGGTTTAAACAAATATCACAGTTACCGCAGCGTTGTTGCCGGGCTTCGCCAAAGTAATTGAGTAATACCAGGCGGCGGCAGGTTTGTGCTTCAGCAAAAGCGGCCATCGCCTGAAACCGTTGCCAGGCTACCTCAGCCCGTGCCGGATTTTCTTCAGCTTCCAGCCAGCGTTTCATCCGGGTAATATCTGCCGGGTCAAACAGCATCAGCGCTTCTGCCGGCACGCCATCACGACCGGCGCGGCCGGTTTCCTGATAATAGGCTTCAATGGTGCGCGGCAATTCAAAATGAATAACAAAGCGGATATTAGATTTGTTTACGCCCATGCCAAAGGCCACGGTGGCGACGATGATTTGAATGTCATCGCGCTTAAAATCATCCTGCACCTGGCCACGTTGCTCGCTGTCATGGCCGGCATGGTAGGCCGCCACTTTAAAGCCACGCTCAGCCAGCTGACCACTCAGCTCATCGACTTTGCGCCGTGAGCTGCAGTAAATAATGCCGGCACTGCTGTCCTGCTGCTTTAAGTAGCTGACCACTTGCTCCAGTGGCCGGAATTTTTCCTGTACCGTATAGCGGATATTGGGCCTATCGAAGCTGCCGGTGTAAATGCAGGGGTTTTGCAAGGTTAACTGCTGCACAATGTCCTGGCGGGTCGCAATATCGGCGGTAGCCGTCAGCGCCATTACCGGAACGGCAGGGAAGCGCTGCTTTAATAACGCCAGTGCCATATAGTCGGGCCGAAAATCATGGCCCCACTGCGAAATACAATGGGCTTCGTCAATGGCAAATAAACTGACGCCAACATCAGTTAACCGATCTAAAAATGCCGGTTGCAATAACCGCTCGGGAGCGACATACAATAGTTTTAATTCGCCACGGCGCAGCCTTGCAAACACCTCGAGTACCGCTTCCCGGCTTAAACTGCTGTTAACGAATTCAGCGGCAATACCATTGGCCTGCAGGGCGTCAACCTGATCTTTCATCAGCGACATTAACGGCGAGACCACAATCGTTACCTGGGGCAAATGCAAGGCGGGCAGCTGATAGCACAGCGATTTTCCGCCACCGGTTGGCAGCAGCACAAAGCTGTCGCGACCTTGTAATGCCGCATCAATAATTTCAGCCTGGCCATCGCGAAAGGCGCTGTAGCCAAAGGCTTGTTTTAAAGTGGCTAATAAGTGTTCTGACACGCGCCGTTGCTACCCTGAAAAAATCAGCGGCTATTGTATGCGTTACGCCCGCTGATTTACAGCTTTGCCGCAATTGAATCTGCCATCGAAGTACGTTGCTGGTCAGACCAATTTGATTATAGCTAGAATTGCCTGGTGTTATTGGAGTTTTAACTCTAAATATTTTCTGTTTTGCCTTTGCGGCTATTGTCTGCTTTATTTACTTGTTATAGAAAAACTGATACCGTAGCGCCTCTTTTTAATATTGGTAATACCAATTTACAACTTGTCGAAAGGCAACCCAGCACAAGTGAAGCTAACCCGGCATGGCAGATTATAAAATTAAACCCGCTAAACTCTCAGACCGTATCGTAGAGCAGCTGGAAAACATGTTGCTGGAGGGTAGCTTTGCCCCGGGCCAGCGTTTGCCGGCAGAGCGTGAACTGGCTGAGCGGTTCGATGTGTCACGCCCCTCCTTGCGTGAGGCTATTCAGAAGCTGGAAGCCAAAGGCTTGCTAAGCCGGCGTCAGGGCGGCGGTACTTATGTCTGTGATAATTTGGCGGTGGGCTTAACCGACCCTTTGTTTGCGTTAATTGGTCGCCACCCGGAGTCACAGTTCGATTTGCTGGAATTTAGGCATGCGTTAGAGGGTATTTGCGCCTATTACGCTGCACTACGCGGCACGGCTGCCGATCATCAGCAAATTAAAGATTTATACAACAGCATTTGTTTAAGTCAGCAGCAACAGGACGTTGATGCCGAGGCCAAAGCCGTTGGCCAGTTTTATCTGGCGGTAGCGGAAGCGTCGCATAATGTGGTGCTGCTGCATTTAGTGCGTGGTTTGACTCCGCTGGTAGAACAAAACGTGCGCTTAAACCTGGTGGCGCTGGCGGCGCGCGAGGGTAGTGCTGAACAACTTAATGCCCATCGTCAGCATTTAATGCAGGCGGTAATTAATGGCGAGCCGGAAAAAGCCCGCCAGGCCAGTAATGGCCACTTAGCTTTTATTGAAGAAGCGTTGTTGGAAGTAAACAAAGAGCGCTCGCGAATTGAGCGCTCGTTGCGTCGTTCCCAGCAAGGCTGATAACCTGATAATTTTAAACGCGTAGGCGTGAATAACCATAGGAAACCTCGATATGTCTGAAGTCAGTAAGAATGACATCGACGCTCTGGAAACAAAAGAGTGGCTGGAAGCACTGGAGTCAGTGGTTCGCACCGAAGGTGTGGAGCGGGCGCAGTTTCTGCTTGAGCAGGTATTAGAACAGGCCCGCCTAGAGGGCGTGGCCATGCCAACCGGTGTGACCACTAACTACATTAATACCATTCCACCACAACAAGAGCCCGCTTACCCTGGCGATGTGAATCTGGAAAGACGTATCCGCTCGGTTATTCGCTGGAACGCCATTATGATTGTGCTGCGCGGCTCGAAAAAAGAGTTGGAGCTAGGTGGCCATATGGCCTCTTACCAGTCGTCTGCAGCATTTTATGAAACCTGTTTTAACCACTTTTTCCGCGCGCCGAATGAAAAAGATGGCGGTGATTTAGTTTATTACCAGGGCCATATTTCACCGGGTATTTATGCCCGCGCCTTTGTGGAAGGCCGCTTAACGGCAGCGCAGCTGGATGGCTTTCGCCAGGAAGTGGATGGCAACGGCTTATCGAGCTACCCACACCCGAAATTAATGCCTGAGTTCTGGCAGTTCCCCACGGTATCAATGGGCTTAGGCCCGATAGCCGCTATTTACCAGGCACGCTTTTTAAAATACTTAAATGGCCGCGAGTTAAAAGATACCAGCGAACAACGGGTATACGCCTTTTTGGGCGACGGCGAGATGGACGAGCCGGAATCACGTGGTGCCATAAGCTTTGCTGCGCGCGAAAAACTGAATAACCTGTGTTTCCTGGTTAACTGTAACCTGCAGCGCTTAGACGGCCCGGTAATGGGTAACGGTAAAATTATTCAGGAACTGGAAGGTTTGTTCCGTGGCGCCGGTTGGAACGTAATTAAAGTGGTCTGGGGCCGCGGCTGGGATAAATTACTGGCCAAGGACACCACCGGTAAATTGCTACAGTTAATGAATGAAACCGTTGATGGCGATTACCAGACCTATAAAGCCAACGACGGTGCTTTTGTTCGTACGCATTTCTTTGGCCGTTATCCGGAAACCGCCGCCCTGGTTGCCGATATGACAGACGAAGAGATTTTCGCCTTAAAGCGCGGCGGTCATGAGCCTTCTAAGTTATTTGCTGCCTTTAAAGCCGCGCAAAACTGCACCGACAAACCGACAGTTATTCTAGCCAAAACCGTTAAAGGGTACGGCATGGGTGATGCTGCCGAAGGCAAAAACATTGCCCATCAGGTGAAGAAAATGGACATGACCCACGTATTGCAATTGCGCAAGCGCCTGGGCCTGGAAGACTATATCAGTGAAGAAGCGGTTGACGATCTGCCCTATATCGAACTGCCAAAAGACTCACCAGAATTACAGTATCTGCACGATCGGCGTAACGCGCTGCATGGCTATACCCCGGTTAGGTTGCCTAATTTTACCAAGCCGTTAACCCTGCCCGAGCTGGACGCATTTGACTCGTTATTAACCGAGCAAAAACGTGAAATCTCCACCACCATGGGTTACACCCGTATTCTGAATGTGTTGTTAAAAGACGAACATATTGGTAAGCAAATCGTGCCTATTATTGCCGATGAAGCCCGTACTTTCGGTATGGAAGGCCTGTTCCGGCAAATTGGTATCTATAACCCGGGCGGCCAGACCTATACCCCGGAAGACCGTTCAGTAGTGTCGTACTACAAAGAAGATGTGGGTGGTCAGGTATTACAGGAAGGCATTAACGAACTAGGCGCGATGTCGTCCTGGGTGGCAGCTGCCACCTCTTACAGCACCAACGATTTACCGATGATCCCGTTCTATATTTATTACTCGATGTTTGGTTTCCAGCGGGTAGGTGATATGGCCTGGATGGCCGGTGATCAGCAGGCGCGCGGCTTCCTGTTAGGCGCTACCGCCGGACGCACCACGTTAAATGGTGAAGGCTTACAGCATGAAGATGGCCATAGCCATGTGCTGGCCAGCACCGTCCCTAACTGTATTTCGTACGACCCCACGTACGTTTACGAGCTGGCAGTGATTATGCAAGACGGCATCCGCCGCATGTATGGCCCGGATCAGGAAAATATTTATTACTACATTACGGTAATGAATGAAAACTACCATCACCCGGCTATGCCAAAAGGCGCCGAAGAAGGTATACGTCGCGGTATTTACAAGCTGGAATCGTATAACGGCGATCGCGGTAAGGTACAGCTGTTAGGCTCAGGCACCATCTTTAACGAAGTGCGTAAGGCTGCTGAAATTCTGAGCAAAGACTACAGCGTTGCCTCAGACGTGTTCTCGGTTACCTCGTTTAACGAGCTGGCCCGTGATGGCCAGGACGCAGAACGCTTCAATATGCTAAACCCGGACGCGAAAGAGAAAACACCGTTTGTGGCGACGGTATTAGGTACAGCACCGGCGATTGCTGCTACCGATTATATGAAAAACTACGCTGAGCAAATTCGTGGCTTTATCCCGGCGGTATCTTACAAGGTGCTGGGCACTGACGGCTACGGCCGCTCAGACAGTCGCGAGAATCTGCGTCGTCATTTTGAAGTAAACGCTGGGTATATTGTGGTTGCTGCGCTGTCTGAACTGGTAAAACAGGGCGAGCTGAAAAAAGCGGTGATTAGCGAGGCCATTAAGAAGTTTGGCATTGATGCAACCAAAACCAACCCGTTGTACGCGTAAGGGGATAACTGATGACGAATGAAATTAAAGTACCCGACATTGGCGCAGATGAGGTTGAAGTAACCGAAATACTGGTTAAGGTTGGCGACAAAATTAAACCCGAGCAGTCTTTACTCAGCGTTGAAGGCGATAAAGCGGCGATGGATATTCCATCTCCCGAAGGCGGCGTGGTTAAAGAAATCAAAGTGAGCACCGGGGATAAAATCGCAACCGGTAGCCTTATTATGATTTTTGAAGGCGGCGCTGACGAAGCTTCGAAAGACAGCGACGACAAAGACCAGCAAAACGCTAAGCAAGCTGACGATAAAAAGTCAGATGATAAAACGTCAGATAAGCAAAAATCAGCAGACAGCAAGCCCGCTGAGAAAAAGTCTGGTGGCAGCGCCAGCAAAGACGTTGAAGTGCCAGACATTGGTGGCGACCCGGTTGAAGTAACCGAAATACTGGTAAAAGTGGGTGACAGCGTGAAAGCCGATCAGTCACTGCTTAGCGTCGAAGGCGACAAAGCCAGTATGGAAGTGCCGGCACCGTTCGAGGGTAAGGTAAAAGAAATTAAAGTTAGTGTCGGCGACAAAGTGGAAACCGGCAGCCTGATTATGGTGTTTGAAACTGCTGCTGACGACGCTGATACTGAGCAAAGTGACGACAGTGATAATAGCGCCAGCAAGGACGACAAGAAAGACGACAGCAAAAGCGATGCTAAAGCCAGTGAGCAGAGTACGGCCAAAGCTGACAGCAAAGAAGCCAACGCAGACACGGCAGACAAAGGCGACGGTTTTGTTGAAAACAAAGCTTATGCGCATGCATCGCCGGTTATCCGTCGCTTAGCCCGTGAATTTGGCATTAACTTAGCCAAAGTTAAAGGCACGGGCCGTAAAGGCCGGGTGGTGAAAGAAGATGTGCAAAACTATGTGAAGCAGTTGGTAAAACAGGCTGAAAGCGGCGCATCGTCTTCCGGTGCAGGCAACACTGGCTCCGGAAATAGTGTTGGCTTTGATTTAATTGCCTGGCCAAAAGTCGACTTTGCTAAGTTTGGTGAAGTGGAAAGCAAGCCGTTATCGCGTATTCAAAAGCTGTCGGGTAATAACCTGCATCGTAACTGGGTGCGTATTCCGCATGTTACCCAGTTTGATGAAGCCGACATTACCGGCCTGGAAGACTTCCGCAAAGAGCAAAATAGCCTGGCCGAGAAGAAAAAAATGGGCGTTAAATACACCCCGCTGGTGTTTATTATGAAAGCGGTGGCCAAGGCACTGGAAGACTATCCGACGTTCTGCAGTTCGCTGTCTGAAGATGGCCAGAGCTTAATAATGAAAAAGTACATCCATTTAGGTATCGCAGTTGATACACCAAATGGCCTGGTAGTGCCGGTGGTAAAAGACGTCAACAAAAAAGGCATTATTGAACTGTCGCGCGAACTGATGGAAATATCCTCTAAGGCGCGGGAAGGCAAGTTAAGTTCTGCCGATATGCAGGGCGGCTGTTTTACCATCTCCAGCCTGGGTGGTATTGGCGGTACGGCGTTTACGCCCATCGTTAATGCCCCGGAAGTGGCCATTTTAGGTGTCTCTAAATCAGAGATTAAACCAAAATGGAACGGTAAAGAGTTTGAGCCGAAGTTAATGGTGCCGTTGTCGGTATCTTATGATCACCGGGTAATAGATGGCGCCTTAGCAGCACGCTTTACTGCTACGTTAGCCAGCTATCTGGCCGATATCCGGCAAATTATTATGTAAAACCGGATTACGCCAGCAAAAACTGGCGTAATTTTCGATTGATAGCACAATCAATGGTTACAGAGCGGCGGCTCTGATGTTAAAATTCCGCCACTTTTTTCGCCTGATAGCCTCAATCCATTATTCTATGGATTTCGAAGTGCACGTAGGCGGCAAGCAAGCGAGTCCCCATGAGCTTAGGTTAGCTAAGTGATTGGGGTGAGCGGTGCAGCCAACACCCGTGCAATTTGAAATACGATGGATAATAATGCTGTCAGAACACCGGGAAAACCGGACAATTATGAAGGTAATACGATGAGCAACGATATTAAAACTCAGTTAGTAGTCGTGGGCGCAGGCCCTGGCGGTTATTCTGCAGCCTTTCGTGCAGCAGATTTAGGTTTAGAGGTTACCCTGGTTGAAGCGCGCAGCACCTTAGGTGGCGTATGCTTAAACGTTGGCTGTATTCCATCTAAAGCCTTGTTACACGTTGCCAAGGTTATTGACGATGCCCATGATATGGCGTCGCACGGCGTTACCTTTGGTGAGCCAAAAATTGATTTAGACAAAATCCGTGACTGGAAAGACAAAGTTGTCGGCCAGTTAACCAATGGCCTGGGCGGCATGGCGAAAATGCGCAAAGTTAAGGTAGTTAACGGTTTCGGTAAATTTACCGGTGCTAACACCTTACAGGTTGGCGACACCAAAATTACCTTTGAACACGCCATTATTGCTGCAGGTTCAGAGCCGGTATCACTACCGTTTATTCCAAAAGATGACGACCGGGTTATCGACTCTACCGGCGCGCTGGAATTAAAAGACATTCCGGGTGAAATGCTGGTGTTAGGTGGCGGTATTATCGGCCTGGAAATGGGCACCGTTTATCGTGCACTGGGTTCTAAAGTATCGGTAGTGGAATTTGCTGATCAGTTAGTACCAGCAGCCGATGCTGACTTAGTAAAAGCCTATACCAAGTACAACAGCAAAAAATTCAACATTATGCTGTCGACCAAGGTAACCAATGTTGAAGCGAAGAAAGACGGTTTATACGTCACCTTTGAAGGCAAAAACGCACCGGATAAAGCGGTACGTTACGACAAAATTCTGGTGGCAGTGGGCCGTAAGCCAAACGGTAACCTGTTAGACGCTAAAAAAGCCGGTGTTGACGTTGATGATCGCGGCTTTATTAACGTGGATAAGCAACTGCGTACCAACGTTAAACACATTCACGCCATTGGTGATGTTACCGGCCAGCCGATGTTAGCGCACAAAGCGGTACACGAAGGCCATGTAGCGGCTGAAGTGATCTCTGGCATGAAGCACTACTTCGACCCACGCTGCATTCCATCAGTAGCATATACCGACCCGGAAATGGCCTGGACTGGCATTACCGAGAAAGAAGCGAAAGAGCAGGGCGTAAAAGTAGAAACCGCGACCTTCCCATGGGCAGCATCAGGCCGTGCCATCGCCTCAGCCCGTACTGAAGGTTTCACCAAGCTGATATTCGACAAAGAAACGCACCGCATTCTAGGTGGCGCCATTGTCGGTATTAACGCCGGTGAAATGCTGGGCGAAATCTGTTTAGCAGTAGAAATGGGTGCCGACGCTGAAGATATCGCGTTAACCATCCACGCTCACCCAACCCTGAACGAGTCTATCGGCTTAGCTGCCGAAATCTACGAAGGCTCAATCACTGATTTGCCAAACCCGAAAGCGAAGAAAAAGTAATTTTTCTGGGTTTTAGATAAAACAAAGGCCGCAAATGCGGCCTTTGTTGTTTCTGGTTGAGATGTTTTCAAATAATAAACATTGTGTTAATCTTTTTGTTCGATAACAAACATGCAAAAAGGATTAGCACAATGCTGGTTCAGTTCAGTAAATTATGGAAAAACCACCCGTACCCTAATTTTCCCTGTGACAGAGGATTGTTCGCAAACCAATGTGCCATTCGTATGGGGGTAGCGTTAGAACTATCTGGTGTTGATACATCCAGCTTTGACACCAAATACCCACAGAGACGTTGCTACCCTGGTTTAAACCACAGCCCGCGACATATTCTGGCAGCGCAAGAGCTGGCCAATTGGCTTGATGATGCTGGCAACAACGCATTCGGCAGCAAAAGAGTGATCAGAGGTGGTGCGCTTGAATCCCTCAAAGGCAAGAAAGGCATCGTTTTTATAATGAACGGCTGGGACAGCACGGACCATATCGACTTATGGGACGGTGAAACTCTTAAAGGTGGCGCTCCCGATTGGTTAAATAAAGGAGACGAAGTATGGTTTTGGGAAATTACAGTGTGATCCGTCTCGTTTCTCTGGCTGCTATTCTGGCTGTGACTTCATGTGCTCAGGCCGATATCAGTGTTAATTCTGCCAACGATGTCTGTAAGGTAACAAGCGATGGCAAGAGCTATGAATTACAGCTTACGCCGCCATGTAGCCTGGTTAAGGTCGATTACAAAGATCACGACTATTTTCAGTACTACGACAGCAAGGTATACATAGTAGCGGGCAAACCGGCACCGCTAGCGCAGTTGGCTAAATGGTCTGTTACTGAAGCGGATAATTGCTCATTGCAATCGCAGGCGGTAATTGTCAACGCGGGTAAAATGCATCTGTCTGATGTTCGGCAAGATGCGTTGACCTGCCCAGAAATTGGTCTGGATGAAAAAGTATACCGGGATTACTTCGATAATATGATGACTAAGTAGGCATGAAAATCAGGGTAGCATTAACGGCATTTATTCTGATGATTGTCATCTCGGGCATAACTAAGGCCGATATGGCGTTTAAACAGCAAAAGGAACTAAAGCTGTTTCAGCATTATGCCCAGGCCAGTTGTTTAGCCACGGCTTTTAGCGATGGCGATATTCACCAGCAAGCAATAAGTGCATTAAACGGTTACCGCGAGTTTGGTGCCATGCCACTGGAGGCGTATCAGGAACTGGCAGAGCCAATGCAGCAATGGCTTAAAAAAGATTACGCCATGAAAGCTGGCAAGCAAAATAACCTGATGAAGTGTATTGATTTTGCAGAGTCAGAGATCGTAACAAAAATCTATCATGGCTATGCTGACAAGGCTAAAAGCTAGAGAAAAGTGAAATCTGCTTAGCGGTAGAAATGGGGGCCGACGCTGAAGGAGTCTATCGATTTAGCCGCCGAAATCTATGAAGGCTCAATCACCGATCTGCCAAACCCGAAAGCCAAGAAAAAGTAATTTTCTGAGTGTTAGGTAAAACAAAGGCCGCAATTGCGGCCTTTGTGGTTACAGTGAGCATGAGCCTCAGCCACAACTAACTAGAAGGTATGTTATAGCTCGTTTCTTTTAGTAGTCGATGCTCTCCTTTACTATCTGTCCACGACAGAGTAAGAGATTTCTCACAGTTTTCTTCGGTTTCCACAATTGCTTCAATATTGCCCAGATCAACATCATCAACTTTCCACTTTAGCTGAGTACCAGAGCTAAGCGGAGAACCTATAATGGAGAACAAGTTGTCCCGACGGTAATTAAATTTTTTAAATTCATTGAACAATGTTGAAACAGCTTCTGGCACTACTCCTATATATCTGGCATCCCCACTGTATATCCCGTCGTTAAAATAAGTAAATCGTTGTCCGGTGCGTTCAAAATACTTACAGCTATTTTCTGGTTGATTTTTTGAAGCCGTTGCCGAGGAAGGGAGGTGGTTACTTTGGGTCAGTGAAGTGATCACTTTATCTTGGAGAAACAGTTCGATATGAGATATACAACCCTCGTACTTATTAATATTGTATAAAGCGTCTTTATTACTTAATTTAAAAGACTTTATACCAAAAGTGTAGCTAACTTCAGGTCGCGATGGAAATACTGACTTAATCTGTGCATCAGTAGCATTTATCGGAAGCTTTCTGGCTTGCTCAAAGAAAGTTCTGAATTTTTGAGGTAAATGTGATGGTATTTCCTCAATGTTCGCTTGGTTGCTCATTTCTCGTCCCTCACTATACCGAAAATGGCTTACTATATAAGCATTTGAGCTGCAGTTCGGCCCACCGTCAGCGTGGTCGTCTTTAGAACTAAACCAAGCAAAAAATAACGCTGCGAAAAAAACAACTACAACAAAAATCTTCATTAACAACCCCATTCCTTTGGTTAATTTAGTTATGCTAACCAAGCTATTGCAGCTAAAAGTTTTTAGCTTCTAGCGTTTTAAAAGGTCGACAAAATACCTTAAAAATAAAGCTTATTGAAGTTAATAATATTGAAAAATCAGTAAATTTAGTGAGCAGATCCAACAGTTGATTCGCATGATTTGACTTAAACAACTGCGCCCACTTTCAGCGAGTTGTAAAATTTGGGGTAGATGAAAATTAAATCGGCTGCATGCTTTACTACAGCCGGGGTCTGATTACTTGGAGTCAACAGACTTAAGGTGTTTACGCCGTTCTTGCTTTTGCGCTTGTTCCATAGCTTCTTCTTCCTCGGCCAGCTCTTCATCAGACATCAGCAAACGATCATAGCCACCGGCGAGTATACCGCGTTCATCATCACCCAAATCGTACTCATCTGTTAAATACTTAGCTGCGTCTTCTTTAGCGCGTTTAAGTAACCAGGCATCAAACTCCGGTGTGCCGGGTTCAGGGCGAGCTTCAACGTTGTTGCTATGTACCAGCTTTGGTTTGTCTGCTTTATTGTTACTCATAACCATCTCCAAAGATGCTCGGGGTTGCTACCTTTGCTTTTCTGATAAATAAAACCTTGTTGCTGATAAAGCGAAATTAGCTTGTGATTTAACGGACGCATAATTTTAATTTGAGTCGCACCAATAGCCCGAGCATATGCTTGAAAAGCAATCATCGCAATAGTAAAAACTTGGCCTGAAAGCAGTGTTTTATCAGGATTAGCTTCTATCACATCTAGTCGCATCGATTTACCCGTTTTGGTTGGGATGCCGATCGCAAGACCACATAGCGTTGCTTTACTCCAGGTGGCTACATCTAATCGGTTCGGATGCCGGGCGCTCCATGCCTGATAGTCATTGGCAAAAGACCAGGGAACCGCAGTACCTAAACCTTTTCTGCGAGCCTCCCATATCCTGGCTTGTTGTAATGCTTCAGTATCAATATGCTTTAGTGACACGATATCCCGGAAAGTCGATGGTAAAGAGGCTTGAGCCGTTACAATGGCTTGGGGTCTTAACGATTGGTATTTATTCTCGGCATGTAGATGCGCTTGGTTCATAACAGTTCCTTTGCTGGGATGAATAATTAACGTGAAATATACGTTAATTTATTTCATCTTGCTACTTCGATTCACTTCTACCAAGCAATTCGTTTATTGCCGTTGGAATCTCTCCCTGCTAGCATCAGCATTCCATATATCAGGTACGACTTATGCGCTGTTGGCTGTTTACCTTATTGTTGCTTTTGTTTGGCTCGTCGCTGGCTTATGGCCAACAGCAATACTCTGAAGCTGCCTGTATTTTGCTGCAACAGCAAATTGACCGCTTTAGTAGCCAGCCACAGCTGAGTACTTACCAGGACAGCAAACGCCAGTTTGATAAGCATTGCCAGAACCCGATAGCGGCGCCAGATAAACCGCTGGTGCTAACCAATATCCCAGCTAAACCGGCAGCTAATAGCAACGCGGCTCTCCCGGTTGCACCTGCGTCTGAAAAATTTGATATCGGCGCGATGATGCTGAGTCTGTTTACGCCTTATATTCCCTATATCATCGGCGTGTTGTTGCTTTTAATCCTGCCCGGGTTATTAATTTCACTGATATTTGGCAATAGAGCACGGTTTTTAGGGGCGAAGGCCGAGCGGCAACTGTACCGGCTGTTAGTGCGTGATTTACCCGCAGTCTATAAACATTACCGCAATTTAATTCTGGAAACTGCGCAAGGTGATTTAACTGAAGTTGACTATCTGGTGCTTAGCCCTGTTGGTATTTTTGTAATTGAAGTAAAAAACTACCAGGGCGGGATTGTTGGCAGTGAGCACCAACCACAGTGGACTGTGCAGCATCCCCGGCGCAAAATAAGTTTTCAAAACCCACTACAGCAAAACCTTAAACATACCGCCGCAGTAAAATTTACCTTAGGGATCGGCATGCAGGATGGTAAAACTGTGTATTCGGTAGTGGCGTTTAGTGACATGGCCGAGTTCAAAACACTATTGCCAGCACAAGTATGTAATATCCCCCAGGTAGCGGCTTATATTCAGCAATATACTGTGCCCTGCTTTAGCGACGAGCAGTTACGCCAGTTTGTCGCCAAGCTGAATTTGGTGGCAAAAAATCAACGAGCGCTGCGTAAAGCGCATTTTCAACAAGTTAGAAACCGCCGGAAAGAACATTAAGGGTTAAGAGCGTTAAGAATCAGCTCCAACTGTTAATGTTTAAGCAAGGCCAAAAGCGTTAATCAGGCCCTTATAAGTTATTTAAACCGCACCTGCTGCACATGCGGGTTTGCTACCGTTACTTGCAGCAGAGCAATGTCGTCCAGCACAACCTGTAGTTTGCTATCTTTTCGTTGAATTACCAGACACTCCTGCCGGTTGTCGTTATAACAGGTAGTGTCTGCTGTACCGGTAACAATGGCGCCAGAGTGTAATGTTAGCTTAAGCGGATAATGGTACAGACAGACAATCTCAATATAATCATGTAAGTCGCAGCTAAGCATATTATTTTCCTACGCAAACACCGTTACCGTCTGCCGGCTGATGGCGGCCAGTTTACCATCGGGCTGCCACAATTTGGCGGCAATATGATGATAGCCATCGGCACCATATTCAATTTCGGCCAGGTAGCGCCACCAGTCACTGGTTTGAAAGGGTAAATCGTGGGCGATAAACTCAATGGTCCAGGTGAGTGAGCTGGCAGGCGCCGGCTTATTCAGTAAAGTAAGGCTGACGGGTGGCCAGGCATCGACCAGTGCCAGTAATTCTAGTATGCCAGCCTGAGTGCTTTCGTCGCCAGTCAGCCGGATATCACCACCCAGCTCACGTAACGCACTGCTGCTAAAAGGCAGTTGGCCATGGGCAATGCGGTAGTCAAAGTGGGTGGTAAACTCTGGCACCGGACCTTGTTTGGGCAAGGTCTGGATTTTGTCAGTTTGGAACTGTGGTGCGGTGTCTGCGGCAAGCTGATGGGTTGACGGACGCGCCGCGCCAAAGCTTGCCAGCAGTATTAATGCCACCTGATTATCCTGGTTAATTTCTACCTGCGCCTGAATAACCGATTTACCCTGGCGCAAAATGCGCCGCGTTACGTTAGCCTGGCCGGCGTTTAGCGGTGCGACAAAAGAAACCGACACCGAACGTAGTAGCATGGCATCCGGAATCACCGGCAATAAATGAGCCATGGCCAGTGCCGCCGCCATACCGCCAAAAACGGCCCGGCCCTGGCCCCACGCCTCTGGTACATCAATAATGATACTGTCTGGCTTGTTGGCGTCAAACTGCTGCATAACCTGAGAAAAATGCATGTTAATTACCCACTGTAACTGGATTGGTGTGGCGTTTTCGTGGCCGGAAGCGCTGCCATAACAGCATTATGCCGCTAAAAGTAAATAGCAGGGCACTGGCAGAGAACGTGATAAGTAGGGGGTTATTAAAATTGCTGCGATCCTGATAATCCATAATATGCAGCATCCAGAAAAAATCGAACCAGCGCCAGTTATCAGTGCGTACCCGCATGACTGCACCGGTAGCAGGGTCGAGGTAAAAACGGCTGTTGTCACTATCGGAAAATTGTAGCTGCCAAAGCGGCGCATGCAGCTGTTGCACTTCTTGCGGCAGTTGTTGCAACAGCAGCGTGCTACTTAGCTGACCATCACCCTGGTATTGGGCCTGGCCCAGCTGGCGGATATCCTGCTCGGTCAGTTCTGGCAGCGGCGCGCCGGTCTGGGCGTTGTAGCGATGCATTTTGCCGCTATCATTAACCAGATACACCGGCGTGGCGATAAGGGTATTATTTTGCCAGATCAGGCGTTGACTCAGGTTGAGAATAGCCTGGGCACTATGTTGCTGCAATACCTGCTGTGGGCTTACCTGTGCCTGTTGCCAGTTGGTACTGACAAGCTGGCGTAAATGTTCGCCCCTTACCTGTTCAATGGGCAACACCGCCATCACCAGGCCACTTAAAAACCACAACGTGATTTGAATAACCAACAGCAGGCCTAACCAGTTATGCAAGGAGCGGAACAGTTTCAACATTAATTATTTTTCTTAAAATACCGTAGTTTATCAAAACAGAAAACTGATGGCGTTGCAATATTTCTAACTTCGCTATACTTTCTGCACTGATCCAACGTTAGCGAAACGTAAAAAATAATGAATAGTTTAAAAATAATCGCGGCGAATTACCGGCCTTTAAATCAGGGTATGCTTTCTCATGCTGCATTCTAAAGAACTGTCTGCCCAAACCTGGCTCGATCGTCTGGATAGCTCGTCATACGGGTTACCGCTGTTGTTTTTATTATCAATGATGGAAACCTTACTGATACCTATACCGATAGAAACCATTTTAATCCCCTGGATGCTGACGCAGCGTCGGCGGCGCTGGACCATCGCTACCGTGGCGCTGGCTGGCAACCTAACCGCTGCTGCCCTGGGATATTGGCTGGGGGTACTGGCAATGGAGCAGTGGGGTGATACCCTGGTCAGCTTTTTTGGAGGAGCTGAAGCGTTTGATAGCTTTAGTAACGACATTGAACAAAATGGTTTTAGCTCTATTATGGCGGTGGGGATAAGCCCGACGCCGTTACAAATTGCCATGCTGGCTGCCGGTGCTACGGGTTATTCCTTTCTGATGTTTTTGCTGGCGATCGGCATCTCCCGCTCGACCCGCTATTATGGACTGGCATTGCTGGTGCACTTTGCCGGTGACGCTGCGCTGAATTTATGGCAGCGTTATTCTAAGCAAATAGGTGCCTGTTTGCTGGTGCCGGCCGGTATCTGGCTCTGGTTTATCTTTAAATAAACGCATTGTTGCAACGGGCCGGATAATTAGCCAAATACACCAGTTAGTAGTGAGTTATTCCTAACTATTGGTATAACTAAATTTTAAGTCAATGATTTATATGAATATAATTTAGGCACTTATTTTGCTTCTGTATTTTGCTAAAGCAACACGACATGAAAGCTTTTAACAACAAACTAAAAAGGAAGCACTATGAAAACCGGTATTCTCAGTATCGCCGCCGCAACACTATTAAGTGGTTGTGTAATATATGTGGGCAATGGCCATGCAGGTGACAGGCAGCATGAACAGCGCAACCTTACCCTTGATGCAATAAATTTAAGCGAACTGGTGGCAGATACCGGCGCCGGCAAGCTGGAAATTATTGGTGAAGAAGGGCGGCAGACCATTGATTTACAAGCCAGTATTTACTACTACGATAGCGAAGATATCAGATTGTCATTAGTCAGCAGTGGCAACGATGCGGTGCTTGAAGCTGGCTTTGCCAATAGCTTTACCAGCGGAAACAGCCCTTATATGGATGTCGTGGTAAAAGTGCCGGCCCGGCTGGCGCTTACCCTGGAAGATGGTTCAGGCGATGCTGAAATTCGTGGCCTGCAAGGTAACCTGAATATTGAAGATGGCTCTGGCAACTTAACGATTGAGGGGGGGAATAATGCCAAAGTCGTTGATGGTTCGGGCGATCTGTATATCAGTCAGCTTCGCGGTAACTTGACCCTTGAGGATGGCTCGGGCAGTGCCTACGTTGAAAACATACAGGGCAAGGTGACGGTTGAAGATGGTTCGGGCGACCTGCAAATAAGCCAGATCGGTGGCCTGGTGACAATTGATGATGGCTCGGGTGATATCAATGTTGATGGCGCCGGTGGTCTGACTATTCTGGACGGCGGCTCGGGTAGTTTAAATATTAACGCCATTAACGGCCCGGTCAACATCAACGATTAACCTGGCAATGTCATAAAAAAACAGACGACGATAAAACACGTCGTCTGTTCTATTTAAAGAGCAGCGCTGCGTTATTCTGTTGCATACTGTTGCAGCAACGATAGCGCCACATACTCAAGCGCTTTTGCATGACATGCACTCAGTTTTACCGGCGGTGCCACACCAGCCGCTTCTGCTTCTTGCCAGCGCATGGCGCACAAACACCAGTGGTCACCCGCTTTTAGCCCAGGGAAATCCCACTCTGGTTTTGCGGTAATTAAGTCGTTGCCCTGGGCCAGGGTATACTGCAAAAATGCATCGGTAAGCCTGGCACAAATAACATGGCTGCCACTGTCCTGGATGTTAGTCCGGCAGTATCCATCACGAAAGAAACCGGTAACCGGCGAGAAGCAACACGGTTGCAGTGGCTGACCCAGCACGTTAAGTGGTGAAACTGTCATAGGACTCCATTTTTTGCGGTGTAAGTGAGTGACGGTGATAAGAACGCATAACCGTTAATTTATAAAGAGAATCACCTTAAGCACCATGATGCTAAAACAGCTATTGCTGCATTATGATTCCCTTGCTAGCATCAGTTAATAATTATTACGGGACAATCTATGCGTTGGATGTCATTTTTTTTGCCGCTGTTAATGCTGATTTCTGTTCAGGTGTCTGCCCTGCAACAATATTCAGAGGGCGCTTGTATTTTGCTCGACCAGCAAGTACAGCGTTTCAGCTCACAGCCGCAAAGTAGTAATTACCGCAATGCTAAAAGCGAGTATGACAAAAAATGCCTCAGGCCTACCAAAGCTAAGCCACCGGTGCAGCAAGCCCGTGGTGACAATACTGTTGTTACACCGCAGCCTCAGCAGGCTGCCCCGGAAGTCGTCAGTACCGCAGAACCTGAGCAGACGCAAACTGAAACAGAACAGGCAGAAGTGATTCAACCGGTGGCAGAACTGGCAAGCCCGGTAATCGTTGCAGAAGAACTGCTGCAAGCAGCACCTGAACCAGAGCCTGAACCAGAGCAGAGTGCTGATAACACCATGGCGGGAGTGAGCGATAGCGCTTCTGGCGGAACTGCTACGAATAATTCTGAAGCTGGCAACGCAGAAAATGAGCCGTCAGAGACGTTTGTGCCGGTGCCCGTCATTGTGCCCGCGCCAGCAGACAGCGGCGATTGGTGGCATTATGACAACCTGATAAAGCAGCTGCTAACCAATTTACCGCTGGTTATCGCCAACATTCTGGCTTTTTTACTGGCCGTGTTTTTGCTGACCAACTGGCTGGGTCTTAACCTGCCTGGCTTTAAAGGCATTTTTGCCGAATATAAATTAAACCGCTTACTACGCTGGCGTCTGGCGCGGGGTTACCGGCATTTTCGTAAACTTAAACTGCTGACAGCCAAAGAGGAACTGGTGGTGGTCGATCACCTGGTGCTTAGCCCATTTGGCATTTTTGTCATTCTGGTAAAAGGTGACCGCGGTAATATCTATGGCGAAGTGGCGCAAGCGAACTGGCAGCGGCAATACTTTGGCAGTAAAAAGCAGTTTATGAATCCGTTGCATCAGAATTTTAAAAATATGGAAGCAATTAAGCACCATTTGCAGTTGCAAGGTACTGATTTAGCACAGCATGTACATTCTGTTGTGGCGTTTAGCCGGGTAGCACACTTTAAAACGGAAATGCCAGCCAATGTTACCTACGTTGATACCACCTCTGTTTATCTGAAAAAATTTGAAGAACCGTGCTTTGATGATGATCAGCTAAATCGATTTGCGGCGCTGCTACACCAGGCCAGTACGGCGCTTTAGCGCCCGGCGCTGTCAGACAGGGTAAGAAACAAGCGTAAATCCAGCTCAAGTTGATGGTAATCGGGTTGCATATGCAGGCAAAGTTTGTAAAAGGCTTTGTTATGATCTTTTTCCCGCAGGTGCGCCAGCTCGTGCACCACCACCATTTGCAATAATGGCAGGGGCAGTTGCTTCAGCAGGGCCGCCACCCGTATTTCATTTTTACTTTTTAATTTGCCACCCTGCACCCGGCTAATTTGGGTATGGGTACCCAGGGCGTTATTAATCACGTGAATTTTCGGGTCAAACACCACCTTACTTATCGGCTCGCTGCTTTTCAGCCATTGCCGTTTTAGCTCCATGGTTAGTTCATACAGGGCTTTATCGGTTTGCACCGCATGGCCCTGCTCCGGGTAGCGTTGTTGTAATACCGTTCCCAGCTTGTTGTCAGCCAGCAACTGACGCACCTGCTGTTGCAGGCTATCAGAGTAATGACGAAGGTAGAGCAAATCCTGCATGCTTAAAGCTCAGTTGGTGTTAATGTTGGTTGCTGGCCATGCGGCCATGGCACGCAGATTTCCTGTTCAAGCTTATGACAAAGCTGACCTTCGTTCAGGTAGGGAGGCTGGCCGGTGTAGGGGTTTCGATAGCGCTCAGTATTAAGCTCAGCTGCTGAGACTTCGTGCACCATAGCATGTAACAGATGTAACCTGAGATCCAGTTCGAGTTTTGGCTTCAACAGGTCAAGAAAACGCGGCACTGTAGTGTAAACCATTAATGACCCAACTACATTGCGGTAATTATAAATTGCGATACGCCATGGCTGCGAAGCCACTTTTGCTTTTTGACGAAATGCTGTATTGAGTTTCTCAGAGTGTGCTATTTGCGCTTGAAACTCCGTAGGAAGAATATCAGGGTTTAGAGTGAGTGTTTGATAAAATTGCGTCAACATATTAATAGTCATGTTTGGTTTAAATACAATCGTCGACTGTTCGGTTGCAGGAAGTATGCTGTTTATCGAATTGGCCTGATTCGCAAATTCATACTGCCAGACTTTATTCATTAAACGTTCTGTATTTGATAATGGTGCGAGAGCAGTATCGAAAACAGCCCATTCTGTGAAGCTGGCATGTTGTAATTTTATGAACAATGGCTGATATAAAGATTCGGTATGAATAATAGGTAGAACATGCAGGGTCATCTCTCCGCTATTGCGCATCAGTGAGCGCTCAATGGTCAGCAATGCAGTCAATTTAGCGGCAGCTTTATCCAGCTTATTGTCAGTAATTAAGTAATAGATTTCATTTGCAGCCAGCCGGTATAGCTTTGTCAGTTCGTCGAACTGGGGTTCGGTGATAAAAGTGTCTAAATTGGCGAAGTTATCAAAATTGACCAGCTGATAGAATGCAGCGATGATGGCCTGATATTGTTGAATAACTAACTCGGTTTCCTGGCGCTTAACAAGCAAAAGTTGCTGACACTCTGGCATTGCCAGCTGACAATTCAAGGTTTCTAATTCTAACGTCTTTAAATCCGGCAATCCGGGATAGTGCAATGGGCTGCTTTGATAAGTTTTGTCCTGCATCGCCTGCTGATAACGTTGTAAGGCGTTTGCATAATCGGCCCCGGTCAGGTTTAAGCCTAGCAAATAGATAATCGCGTTATTTTCTAAATCAGGCTGCTGCTCAGTAAGCTTTAACCATGCTTGAGCCTCTGGTAGCAGCGGGTCATCCCGGAATAATTGATACGAAAAATAAATGAGCAACACCACTAGAATCGCAATTACTAATCGCAGCATTTTTGTCCTAATGAGTTATTGGCAAAATAAAGCCAACAGTAGCACAACCCTAATTAAGCGTGTAACCATTGTTACAATTCAAGCAGCTTGTCTCTGCCTCTGGCGCCTGACCGTCAATCAGGCAACCTTTGAAAGGTGGCTTTGGTATTGGAGGCCATAAAGTAGCTTTGCCATTGCTGCAGCGGCAACTTGTATTGCACGGTTTGATCTTTATAGCTCACGGTGGTGAGGCCGTCAGGTTGCCAGTCAAGGTGAATTAACACCGCTTCGCCGGGGGTAATATCGCTGGCCAGCGCTTTACGAAAAGGCTTGTAGCCAGGCATGATGTATTCAATCATCAACAAGGCACTGGCTGCATCTTGTGGTTGCAGCAAAGACACCCGCAAGTAATCATTGTCCGGATCACCTATTTGTACATTGGCGTACGCGGTTACCTTTTGATCGTCAGCTAAAATGGGGGTCAGTGACATGTTGAAGCTGACACTGGCCGGCGCCATTTCCAGCGGCAGCGGATACAAACCAAAACGGCCTGGCGGCACGTTTAATGCCAGCAATTGTGGTTTGACGTTAATTGCGTTATTAACCAGCTGGCTGGGCGCGGGTGACATGCTGTGATCTGGCGTCTCGCTTATCCGATAAAAAGTATTGATGCTGCCATCTTCAGCCCTGACGCTAAACTGCGATTCATTTTGCACCAGTACTTTATTACAGATATTCTGATCATCCGGCGTGTACGGCTGTTCGGTAACAATATCGAATGTTTTATAGGTCAGATTAAGGCAAAACTGATCGCTACGCTGGCGCCAGTAACCGGTAGCAATGTATAGCAAATCATTGTCAACACCGTAACCATATACATCGCCGTTATCGAAGTATGACACGTAACTACTACACGTTTTACCGGCATCGGTGGACTGACACCATTTGCCCTGCTGGGCTTCGGCAAAGGGGGGGAACAACACCACTATTGAAGACAATATCAGTGCACTACTCAGCGCACTACTCAGCGCACAACTAAAGGTATACTTCATTATTACCTCTACTACGTTAAATCTACTTCGTTACATCAGCTACGCCTTCACAATAATCAGCAATTGTACGAAAAGCAACCAATTATTGATGGCTTGTCACTGGCAGTTTCAGCCCCTGGCACCGCGTTGTTTTAGCAACCTGAACGTTGTGGCGCATTAAAATCTCATTTGTTCTTGTTTATGCTCATGTTACTGTGTTCGTCCTGAGGTGCAGTAAGCACATTAACGCTATCGCCTGACGTGATACATGGCCGACGCCAACAGGTATTTTTTTATCCGCCAGATCAAAAATTCGCTGGCAGGCTGTATTTTTCTGCTGAATATGGAGATCCCATGCACACTGCCACTCTGTTGCTGATCATGCTAAGTGCTGGCCTTGCCAGCCAATGGCTTGCCTGGCGCATTCGGATCCCCGCTATCGTGATTTTAATTGCCACCGGCCTTATTCTGGGCCCGGTGACCGGGGTAATTAATTTAGCCATGTCGCAAACCGAACTGACCGAGCTGATAGGCATGGGGGTGGCGATTATTCTGTTTGAAGGCGGCATGGATCTGAAACTGGGTGAATTCCGGCGGGTAGGTCATGGTATTGGCCGCTTGACGATAGTGGCGCCGCCACTGGCCTGGGTGTTGGGCGCCGCCGCCGCACACTATGTCGCCGGGTTAAGCTGGCCGGTATCCTGGGTGTTGGGGGCTATTCTGGTGGTAACCGGGCCAACCGTTATTTTACCGCTGCTGCATCAGGCCCGGCTGAACCGGGAATCGTCGTCCTTGCTAAAGTGGGAAGGGATAGTAAACGATCCGGTTGGCGTATTGCTGGCGGTTCTGACATTTCAATATTTTACGCTGGCTGGCAGCGATTGGTCACAGGTTGCGACGGGGCTGGGTACCGCTATCGCTGTAGCGGCAGTGCTTGGCGGTGCCGGTGGCTGGCTTACTGGCTGGTTGTACCGGCGTGGTGCCGTACCGGCAAACCTGAAAGCACCGTTACTTATGGTGTGGGTATTGGGCGCGTACTGGCTAAGCAATCAGTTTCAGCATGAGGCTGGCCTGCTAACGGTTACCGTGATGGGGCTGGTCATTGGCAATATGAAGCTGGTTGAGCGCGATCCGCTACGCCGCTTTAAAGAAAACCTGACCGTCGTTTTATTGTCAGTATTGTTTATTGTTATTCCATCGCAACTGAATATTGAGCAGCTGGACTTGTTAAACTGGCGGGTAGTTGCCTTTGTGCTGGCGGTATTGCTGCTGGTGCGGCCCCTGAGTATTGCTCTGGCAACGTTAGGCGCACCAATGCGTGGCAAAGATAAAGTGCTGTTAGCCTGGATAGCGCCGCGCGGTATTGTGGCAGCAGCAACAGCCGGTATTTTTGGCCCGGCTCTGGTCGATGCCGGTTATCCGGATGCTGCAGCGCTATTGCCGATTGTGTTCCTGATCATTATTGTTACGGTTCTGGCGCATGGTCTTACGCTGGCACCGTTGGCTCAGAAAATGTCGCTGGCAGCAAAGGAAGAAAACGGCCTGCTGATTGTTGGTGCCTCGCCGTGGACCCTGGCTCTGGCGCAGACATTAAAAAAATTAAAAGTTGATGTGGTGGTAGCCGATGGCTCTTATCAGCGGCTGAAACCGATCAGAATGAACGGCATTAAAGTGTATTATGGCGAAATTTTATCTGAGCATGCCGAGCATGAGCTGGAAGATGAGCATCTGAGTTTTTTGCTGAGCGCCACCGATAATTACTACTACAATGCCTTGGTGTGCAAGGCTCAGGGCCACGAGTTTGGCCATCACCGCACCTTTCAGCTGGCGCCGCATCAGGAGTCGGATATGAAACATAAGCGGCTTACCTTGCAACAACGCGGTTATTTCTCGTTTGAAGCAACCACCGATTTTTACACGTTGCAGCAACGCCTGACCGACGGCTGGACCGTGCAAACTACCCGCTTAAGTAAAGACTTTGATTTGGACCGGTTACAAAGCCGGCTTGGTGAGCTGGGTAAAGACTGGATATTGCTCGGCTGTGTTTCTGCCCAGGGCGAGTTAAAAATATATTCCTGCGAACAGCGCTTTAAGCCTACCCTTGGCTGGACCTTGCTGTATTTCGCTGATGAGAGCAAAGTGATCACCACGGAAGAAAAAGCCGATAAACAGCCAGCAGAACCAGAGAGTGCATTATGATGGCTAGCAAGTTCAGGCAACGGGGGGAAAATGGATCATCGCGCTGATTTAACCCCGATGCTGCAGCAGTTGCTGACTGAATGCAGGCCATTGTACCAACAGGGCAAAGTCGCCAATTATATCCCGGCTCTGGCTCAGGTGGCACCGCAACATGCTGCGGTGGCCGTGGCAACACTGGACGGCCAGGTGCATAGTGCGGGCGATGCGCAGCAGAATTTTTCGTTGCAAAGTATCTCCAAAATTTTTGGTCTGGTTATGGCCATGAACCGACTGGATGACGACTTGTGGCAGCGGGTGAACATGGAGCCGTCAGGTCAGCCGTTTAATTCTATTGTCCAGCTGGAGTGGGAGCAGGGTATTCCGCGCAACCCGGTCATTAATGCCGGCGCCATTTTGGTAGCGGATGTGCTGGTAAGTCATTACTCAGCAAGTAAAACGGCTTTTTTGACTTTTTTGCGGCGCCTTACCGGCGAAGAGAATATTTACGCTGATCAGCAGGTGTATTTATCTGAGCTGGAGCACGGAAATCGTAACGCTGCACTGGCGTATCTGATGAAAAGCTTTGGTAATATTGAAGCCGAGGTTCCGTTGGTGCTGGAGCATTACTTTCATCAATGTGCCACGGCAATTAATTGTCAGCAGTTGGCCCGCAGCCTTTTATTTCTGGCGAATCGCGGGGTGCAGCCACACAGTAACGAGCAAATTTGCAGCCGGCGTGATGCCCACCGGGTAAATGCGATTTTATCCACCAGCGGTATGTATGATCAATCCGGTGAATTTGCTTTTCAGGTTGGCCTGCCCGCGAAAAGCGGTGTGGGTGGCGCCATCGTTGCGATAGTGCCGCAGTTTGGAGTGATCACCGCCTGGAGCCCACCGCTAAACCGCTTTGGTAATTCGGTGGTGGCCATGCAACTTATCAGGCAACTGGCTGATGAGCTGGGGCTATCATTATTCTGAGGCTGTCATTGTTCTGTGTAAATGACCCCAGCCTGGCAGCGCTTACTGATGTTTACCGGGTGTCCAGCCTTTTGCTCCAAGCAAGGCTTCGCCTGAGGCAACTGCGCCTTCTTCCAGCGAGGTAGCCATAGAATCATTCCAGCGGTTCAGATAGCCAAAAAGGGCGATAACCCCCATAATTTCTACAATTTCGCCATCATCCCAGTACTGGTGCATCTGGTTCTGAATGACCTCGTCAACCGCATTAGGAACCTGGGACGCTGCAATGGCTAATTCGAGTGCGGTCCGTTCGGCGGCACTAAATGCCGGATGGGTTCGAAATTGCCAGATATTGGCAAGCTGCTCGTCAGGGGCACCATGCGCTCGGCTGCCCGAATGGTATGGGCCTGACAATAACGGCACCCCGTGGCATAACTCGACACATAAGCGATTAGCCGCTTCAGCGCAGAAGTAACCCGGCCGTTGTTCTCCATTACTGCCATATTCAATTGAATAAACGCTTTGGCAATAGCCGGCCGGTGGCTCATTGTCAGCACACTGTTCGGGCAAAAGCCCAGGGTTTCATTGAAGAAGCGGGCCAGTTCAGCCACATCGGGGTTGGCATCAGCAGTTAAGGGGGGCACAAAAGCCATAGTAGATCCTGATAAGTGTAGTTAGATTAGGCTAATGTAGCATCTGCAGAATGTTAATACACCATAACGGTTTTGCCGTAGTGAGCCGCCGGTTTGTCAGTGTCCTGTCGTTGCAGCAATGGTATAAGTGCAAATCTGGTTACGGCCGCTGTTTTTCGCTTTATACAGCGCTTGATCGGCCTGCAGTAATAATTCCTGACAGTTATTGCTGACGCTGTTGCTGGCTAAGCCGGCACTGATGGTAAGCTGTAGCTCAGGATAATCCGGTAGTGCAGCGCGTTCTATTTCCTGACGAATACGGCAGGTTATTTGTTTAGCGGCATGCAGATCGGTATCAGGTAAACACACGACAAATTCTTCACCACCGTAGCGAAACAGTAAATCGTAGCTTCGTAACTGCGCGGTGGTTATCGCAGCAATATGACAAAGTGCAGCATCGCCTGCAAGATGGCCATGCTTATCATTAACCTGTTTAAAATGGTCAATGTCAAATATCACTAGACTGCAGGGTCTTGCCAGACGCTGACAATGATCAAGTTCTGCGCTGATTTTCTGCTCCATGGCGCGACGGTTGAGCAGGCCAGTTAATGCATCGCGCTCTGAATGCTGCTGGAACGTCAGCTGCTGATGTCGGTAAACCAGTAAAATACTGCTGCCGAATACCAGTAGTGCAAAGGTGGTCAGGCCAAAAAAGCCAACGTTGTGGACAAAGGTATGGTTATCCCACAAGCCTAATTGCCATTTCTCTGACAATATCAGCAGGAATCGAAAGCTTATTTGAGTAATGTTAAATACAAAGGCAAGTTTAAGTGCCAGGTAAACGCCAGTTAAGTCAGTGTGACGTTGCCTGAAGAGTAAATACAGGCTAAGTGTATTGAGAACAACGATCACCGGAAAATTTAACACTAAGCGATTAGCAGTAGCTGCCATGACTACATCACTAAAATGCATGATGAAAGTAAGCAGTGCAAGAATCACAAACCATCGCCGCTTCAGCGGCAGTCGAAAATACTGATACAAACCAGCGAGCAATGCCAGGTGCAGGCTTATTATTAGCGTATTGCTAAGTGCAGGCGTTGACCAGTAAGGAAGGGGTAAGCCAAGGTGATATAAGGTGCTCAGGCTAGAGCTGGCAAACATGCAGCTGGCTGCAATGGCCCAGTACAACAGGTAATGCTGGTGTTTATCTGCCAGATAAAGCAACCACAACAACGTGCCTGCGCCGCCAGCAATAAACACATTAACGATGGTTAAAGTAAGTACATCCATTTACTTATGTTCCGCTTGTAGGTTCAGCCGAACATTAGCATGTTTGTATCCAAAAGCGAATATGAAAAACAGCTAACAGCCTCTTGGTTTGATCTACATTAAACTACTGGCAAGTTATGCTGTTAGTATGTCCCACGTCTCCGTTGGCTCAGCGTTTATATTGGGTAGGACAATAAGCCCGATTTATTTCCGGATGGCGTAATTTCAAATGTTTGGTTTTACGACCGCTTACCCGGGCGCGCCATAGGCGAAACGAGCCGGCTTTAAGCTCACGGCGCATAATTTTAATCAGGTCCGGTTCGCTTACACCATACAATTGCTCAATGGCTTCAAACGGGGTGCGGTCTTCCCAGGCCATTTCAATAACGCGGGATAAATCCGCAGCATTTAACTCAATACTCATTGGCTGGTTGCCTGTTCACTTGTAATAAATTTATCACCCAGTAAACCAGCGCCCAGATGGCCCACTTTGACATAAATCAGCGCCCCCTCTGCACCGGTAAACGGTGCATGCTGGCTGTAGCGGGGGCTACGTAACCAGCTGCCAGCCGGATACTGCCCTTGTTCGTCGCAGAACAAGCCTTCAAGCACCAGTATTTCTTCGCCGCCAACATGCATATGGCGATTAAAGTGGGTATTTGGCGCCCAGCGCACTAAGGCCGTACTAACGCCATCATGTTCATGCAGTGGTAACACAGATAACCCTGGCACCAGCCCCGGTCGCCATTGCTGTGCATGGGTGTCGATAACCAGCTGTTGCTGATCGCTGCCAGCAAACTGCCATAGTTTTACTAACAGAGTACAGCCATCACGTGAAAACGGTTGATGTGACGTACCTGGCGGATTGCGCAGGTAAGTACCCGCCGGATAATCGCCATGCTCATCGCTGAACACGCCTTCGAGCACCAGAATTTCTTCGCCGCCGTCATGCGTATGGCTGCTATAACCGCTGCCAGCAGCGTACCGGACGATGCTGGTAGCACGGGCCACTTCACCACCTGCCCGATCCAGCATCATTCTGCTTACTCCCGAAAGCGGGGAGTCAACAAACTGATACTGCTCAGGCAAAATAACCGCCCGTTGGTTAAAGTCGCTGTTTAATTGCATTAGCGGTTAACCCTTAACCGAAATGACAAAAACACAATTTGTTGCCATCAACATCTTTTACATAGGCGCCATAAAACTTACCAGCAATCCGCTGGCCAGGCGCGCCATCACAGCTTGCCCCCAGCGCAATGGCTTTGTGGTAAAGCGCATCCACTTTTTCTTTTGAACCAGGCTGAAATGACACCATGTTGCCATTCCCAGGACTTGCAGGTTGCTTGTTAAACGGCTCACAAATGGCCAGCATGGGTTGCGCCATGCTTTTACCCAAAAAAGCGATACGGCCCATATCCATTAGCACTTTTGAGCCAAGGTCGGCAAATAGTTCACTGTAAAATGCTTTGGCCGCGGTTAAATCGTTTACACCCAGTGTGACATATCCAATCATGAAATTACTCCGGTTAAGTTAAACATCTGCTGATGGTGACTGCTTACGACACCAGCAAGAGATTGGAGCAGTAAGCCGTCACTTTTATTTTTAAGCGTTCCGGGCAGCGGTTGCACAGAGCGCAACGACTTTAATGTCTGCAGTTTTTACGGCTTAAATCTAACGCTTTGCCGCCGCAAACGCTATTGTCAGTCATTACAGAATAGTCTAACTCAGTCTGGCCGGTTCGGTATCCCTGACAAAGTAATGAATACATCGAGGCCGCCTATCATGTTAACCTTAAATTCCAGACTGCCCTTATGCAACTCCACAATATGTTTAACGATAGATAACCCCAGGCCGGCACCTTCTGTTTGCTGATGTTGTTGATGGCGATAAAACCGGTTACCCAGTCGACTGGGGTCAGCCTCAGTGTTACCGCTATTACTAATTTTGATCAGTATATGCTGGTGGCTATCCTGTCTGCTCAGGATCACCACTGTGCCATCAGCGGGGGAGTACTTAGCGGCGTTATCCAGCACATTTCGCAGCACACTTTGCAATAGCGTGTTGTCACCATATATCTGACAACTATCATCAAGTTCCAGCTGCCAGGTTACTTTATCCAGCAATTTAGCCGGCAACTGTGACAGACTGTGATGCAGCAGTGGCGTCACTGCTATTGCTGTGCAATCGAGATGCTGCAGATGGTCGAGCCTGGCGATCGACAGCAACTGATTAACCAGATGCGACATGCGTTTGCTGCCTTCTGTAATGGCATTTACTGCTTCAGTTACTTCAGCCGGATCACTGGCGCTACTAAGGTTTTGGGCATGCAGCTGCAAAATACTCAGGGGGGTGCGCAGTTCATGCGAGGCGTCGGCAATAAAACGTTTTTCTTGTTGCAAGTAGCTATAGATCCGTTGCAGTAAGCTGTTAATTGCGCTTTGAATAGGTTGCAATTCACTCGGCAGTGCCAGCTTTATTTCATGTAATTGCTCAGGGGTTTTATTGGCTACTTGCTGTTGTAACAATTGCAATGGGCGAAGTCCCAGCTTTATCACCAGATAAATTAACAGGCTAAGCGGTAACATCATAAACAAAATAGGCCGTACCTGAGCCTGTGCAATATGGGCACCCATTTCCTGGCGGATATCTTCGCGCTGGGCAGTAAAAATCCATAAATCTTCTGCCGGCACAAAGTAGCTGAACGTCACCCACAACACACCATGCTCAGTGATTTCATGGTAACCCGCTTCGCGTTTTGGCGTTGGAAATTGCAACGCATTTTCTGACAACATAATTAGTTTGTCGCCACGTTGTGCCTGAAACGCAATTTTCCCTTCATACTTGTGGCCATCAAGTAACCGCTCCTGTTGGGCAGTAAGTGACTCGCCCATGTCAGTAATGTGCGGCACTGCCACTACGACGGGCTGATTGTCAGTATTGGGCAAGGGACTGCTGCTAAGCAGCAAACTTATTAGTTTGGCGCTTCTGGCCAGCTCAGCATCGTAAATTTCGTTGAGCTCATGCAGTGCGTCACTATAAGTCAGGTAAGCGTTAACGCTCAATGCGCCAAGCATTAGCAGATTAATCCCGATCAACAGGTAAACTTTAATACTGTTAATTGCCATAATGGCTTACCAGCATATAACCCACACCACGAACGGTTTTGATGACTTCAGAAGTGAGTTTTTTACGTAGGTTGTGAATATGTACCTCTATGGCATTACTTTCCGTTTCGCCATCCCAGCCATAGCTAAGCTCTTCAAGGTGCTGGCGCGACAATATACGATCGGGTTTAAGCATAAATTCTTTTAACAGCATAAATTCGCGTCGGGTCAGCGTGACATCATGCTGCTGAAACTGGCAGTGATGGTTGCTCAGATTTAAGCTAATACCGGCCAACTGTAAGCTGTCATCGACTCGCTGCTCCTTTCGGCGGCACAGCACCCTAATCCGCGCTTCCAGCTCCAACACATCGATAGGTTTTACCAGATAATCGTCGGCACCGGTGTTTAGGGCCGTAAGTTTAGTATCAAGCTGCCCCTGTGCTGTGAGTACCAAAATGGGCATAACGACAGCGGAGTGGCGCAATTGACGAATGATATCCAGCGCAAAGCCATCAGGCAGGCCTAAATCCAGGATCATTAAAGCAAAATCGCTGTCTTGTGCGGCTATCAGTGCCTGCTTACCCGTGCTGCAATGCTCTGGCTGATAGCCCATCCGTTTCAGGCGGGTAATCATTCCCTGTGCCAGTAACTCATCATCTTCTACCAGTAAAATACGCATTTAATATACCCAATAGATCCTGATAGGAACGCACAATGCGGTTTATCTAACCATCATACAACAAGGTGCAAAATAAACCTGCCGTACGTCGTTTTTAGTACTATAACCTTTTCTTTACTATGACAGAGTACAAGGCCAGATAAAATCTAGCCGTGCATCTTTGCTGCTGCTGGTTACTTCAAATAGCGAAAGTACAGAATTAAACACATAGTCATGAGACAAGCCTTTTTGTTGGCTGATACAGTCGGTATTTAAAGCCAGACGCCGGGTAAAACTTTTAGACAGCCACAACAGCATTGGCACTTTGGTTTGCGCGTCCGGCGCCATCCAGTAAGGTAAACCATGCAAATATACGCCGTTCTCGCCTAACGACTCGCCATGGTCTGACACATACAACATTGCCGTATCAAACTCATCAGATAAACCGTCCAGTAATGATATGGTGCTATTTAGCAGCTCATCAGCAGCAACAATGGCGTTGTCATACGCATTAATAATATGTTGCGGTTGACACTCGCTGAGCAAGTTACTTTTACACTCGGGCAAAAAGTGTTTGTGTTGAATTTCGCTACGCTTGTAGTACTCCGGGCCATGGTTGCCTTGCTGGTGCAACACGACAAAAATTGGCTGGTTATCGTTTTTGGTTTGCGCAATTTCCTGTCGTAAATTATGTAACAAAGCCATATCCGGACAAGCCCCTTCTTCGCAATCGAAGGTGCTGTTATCCGCAAAGCTATGATCAATTACCACTCTGTTGCACATGCTTTTGCACCCGGAGTTATTGTTGCGCCAGATAACCTTTACTCCCGCCCGCGCTAACACATCCAGCACATTGTCGGAATGCTTTGCCAGATTATCATTGTAGTTAGCTTTATTCAGGTAGCTTAACAAGCAGGGTACCGACACCGCAGTAGCAGTGCCGCAAGCGTCGATAGCACCAAAATTAATCAGATCGCGTTGCGCCAGCAGCGGGGTGGTATTGCGCAGGTAGCTGTTAATACCCAAGTGATCAGCCCGAAGGGTTTCACCCAGAACCATGATTACCAGCTTCGGTTTATTTGCCTGCGGAATTATTTGCGCATCCTCGGCGTATTGGATAAACGCCGTCGGATGACCTTCCGCAATTTTACTTTGTATTACGCCCACTGCTGCAGCAAGGGCATTCAGCGGGACCGCCTGATGTTTAAGATAGCGGTGCTGTCGAAATACACCAGCAAAGTTTTGGTACTGTGATGCAGCCAGCCCTGAGACTAACGCAACCACAATAAAAAGTAGTGCGCTGTATCGTTTAACGCTGCGGCTTAGAGAGCGTTGTTGCGGTTTTATCCAGAACAGCAAAGCCAGTGGCAATAGCAGATAGCCGACAAAGTAAGGCAGCATGGCACTGCTTAATAAGCCGGTCACTTCATGGCTGTCTGTTTCCAGCGCGTTAATCAGCATGCTTTTATCCAGCAGTACACCGTATTGTTGCATAAAATACTGGCTGATAGCTGCTATAATAATCAAAGTACTTAACCAGACTTTTTGAAAGTTTCCGATGCTAAATAGCTGACAAATAAATATATTAAGCAAAAACAATAATGCCATCAGCGGCAAAGACAGTTGCCAGCCACCTAAAGGTAGAATGCTCTTTATAAAGCTTTGGTTAAACATCAGGGTAAGCAGCAGCGCAACACTTATACTGAGCAGCTCACGCGTTATTTCAGACTGCATTACCTTTAATCGTGTTGGTGAGATGGAAATGTCGAGGTTCATAAAGTTACCGCACTAATGCTAAATGTAGCAGTCAGTGTGTGTCTTTGAGCTTAAGGAATACTTAACCGTTTAGCGCTGACTCGACGTTGTTTTATTATTGTCCGGGGTAAACAACATAAAGCAAAATTTTGCCGATAACATACACAAGGTCAGTGTGGTTAAATCATGTGATAAAAAATGAGCACCACGCAGCTGTTGCGCCAGACCGAGGATCACACCCAATATCAGGCCGGTCGCTAAAGCGGTAAATTGCCACTGAGGTTTTACTTTTTTGAAAAAATAAAAGAGTGCCAGCCACGCATAGCCAACACTCGCGTGTCCTGCGGGAAAGCATTGCCTATAAGGTAAGTATGATGGTCGGTTTTGTAATAAGTGAAAGTAAGGTTCAGCACCGCCAAACATGGTCAGGTCCCATGGACAAGCAATATTGGTAATGGCTTTTAAGTACGCGACCATTACAAAAGAGACGAATAAAGACAGGCTTAAGGCCGCAAAGCTGTCGGCCAGCAACTTATGGCTGCTGCGTTTTAGGTTAAAGTAGCCAGTGAGTAACAGTACCAGCGCGCAGGCGACATAATTTAAAATGCGGGCGTCTTTATGCAGAATATTCTCTGTAAACCAATGTTGTTGTAATGACCACTGGTAGCCCTCTAAGGCGTAAAATTTATTGGCAAGCCAGATGTCGCCGCCACCCATATCTAAAATCAGCAGGGCGATGAGGTATAACAGTAACAACCGGTATACCGTTCTGTCACTGATGTAGGCTTTTATTACCACAGAATAACTAGCCAGACAGCACCGGCGCCAAGCAGCGTGATCAGCACAGCAGCTGATGCCAGATCTTTGGCTTTACCACTAAGCTCATGATACTCGGCACCAATGCGGTCAACGACAGTTTCAACGGCGGTATTCAGCAGTTCGACTATAAGCACCAGCAATGCACTTAGCAACAACATGCTACGTTCGGCAGCGCTGATATCCAGCCAGAAAATGATGAGCAGCAGCGGGATGAGCGCGGCAATTTCCTGCCTTAATGCCGCTTCGGTTTTTAAACCGGCCGCCAAGCCCTGCCAGGAATACTTACTTGCATAAAACAACCTGCTTAAACCTTTTGCTTCAGATTTCATCGTTTTTTTCACCTTTAATCAACCACATTAGTATCGCCGTTTTATCTTAAGAAAAGCTTAAGCTTAGTGCTCTAGCATCAAATAACCTTATGCTGTGAAGTGATTATTACCGGTAATGAAAAAAAACTTACGCTCTGTATCAGGCCCTTATTATTTGTTAGTTGTAATGACAATAATGATTTTGCTGTTGTTGTCGGTAAGCCGCATAGGATTGTTTGTCTGGCAATATGATCGGATTAGTGCCGTGGCATCCGTTTGGCCACTCTTAATACAAGGTGTGCGGGCTGATTTGATACTGGTTGGATTGTGGTTGGTGATACCTTTGCTGCTGGCGCCATTTTTGACAGCTGGTAAATGGTTTAGTGTCTGGCGCTGGTTTTGCTATGGCTGGGCCTTGATGGGACTGACGCTATTTATCTTTGTGGAGCTTTCTACCCCGCAATTTATTCTGCAATACGATATCCGGCCAAACCGTCTTTACATTGAATATCTGAAGTATCCAGAAGAAGTCTTCAGTACCTTATGGCAAGGCTTCAGAGCGATGCTGCTTGGTGGCATTGCGGTTACTGCACTACTTATTTGGTGCGCAAATACACTACTGCAGCGGGTTCGTCTTCGCACCGAGCCCTATCAGAAGAAAACCTTTTGGCTGACCTGGCCCGTGCTGCTGGTCGTGGTATTTGGCATGATCCGCTCTACCACTGAGCATCGTCCTGCTAACCCTGCACTATTTGCAGTTACCAGTGATGCGTTGGTCAACTCACTGGTGATAAATTCGCCTTATTCAGTACTGTACGCTATTTACAGCCTTAAACATGAAGCGAACTCCAGTGAAATCTACGGTAAGTTACCGTTTGATGAAATGCTGGCGCTGGCGCTGGACTGGCCCTGGCTAAAACAGGCTGTATTTACTGATCCGGGTTTACCTACTTTGCACTACAGTCAAGCTACCGCAAAACGGGCGAAGCCGCTCAATCTGGTGATCATCCTTGAAGAAAGTCTTGGTGCTACCTTTGTTGAATCGCTCGGCGGTGTTGCCGTTACACCCGAGTTAGAAAAGCTGAAGCATGACGGCTGGTGGTTTGAGCAAATGTATGCCACCGGTACCCGCTCGGTGCGCGGTATAGAAGCAGTGGTGTCAGGCTTTATGCCAACACCGGCCCAAAGCGTGGTTAAGTTGTCGTTAGCTCAGCAAAATTTTTATACGCTGGGTAGCACGCTGTCGCAACAAGGCTATAACACCAGCTTTATTTACGGTGGCGAAGCGCATTTTGACAATATGCGCAGTTATTTTACCGGTAATGGCATTGAGCAGGTGATTGATTTGCCCCAAATGGACAATCCGGTTTTTGTTGGTAGCTGGGGCGCCAGTGATGAAGATTTATTTACCGCTGCCTCTAAGCATCTGGACGAGATGCATCAGCACCAACGCCCGTTCTTCAGCCTGGTGTTTAGCTCGTCCAACCATACGCCGTTTGAGTTCCCGGATGGGCGTATCGATTTACATGAACAACCAAAACAAACTGTGAATAATGCGGTTAAGTATGCCGATTATTCCTTAGGCAAGTTTATTGCCCATGCAAGGCAGCAACCTTATTGGCAGAATACGCTGTTTCTGATTGTTGCTGACCATGACAACCGGGTGTATGGCAACAATCTGGTACCAGTAGAGAAGTTTCATATTCCGGCATTAATCTTGGGTGCTGATGTTATACCCAAACGGATTAAACCGGTTGCCAGCCAGATCGACCTCGCGCCTACCTTATTGTCTTTGATGGGGATAAATGCTCAGACACCACTGATTGGCCGTGATTTTAGTCATGATGACATCAGCCCGGGGCGCGCGTTAATGCAGTTTGATCAGTATTTTGCATTAATGGAGCAGCAACAACTGACTATTTTACGGCCACAGCAAAATGCGGTAAGTGGTGTATACGATCCGGTAGGTAAAAAACTAACGCTGTCGGATCAGGCGCCATCGGCAACACAGACTAAACGCGCGTTGGCTCAGGTGTTGCTGCCGTCTTATCTATATCGGCAGCAGCAATACCATTTAGTTAATTAACCATTACCTTAAGCAATAAGGATAGTTTAAGGTTGATAGCTACAATATGCATTCGGAGCAAAGCAGATGATCCACAAACAAAAGCACCGCTCGCATCGCATTGGCTGGCTCCGCGCAGCGGTGCTGGGCGCAAATGATGGCATTGTATCAACCGCCAGTCTGATTATTGGCGTGGCTGCCGCCAGTACCACGCATGCCAGTGTCATGCTGGCGGGTGTTGCCGGCCTGGGTGCCGGGGCAATGTCGATGGCAGCAGGTGAGTATGTATCTGTGAGCTCGCAGGCGGATACTGAACAGGCGGATCTTGAGCTGGAAAAAATATCATTGGCCCAGAACCCACTGAGCGAACAAAATGAGCTGGCTGAAATTTACCGGAAAAGAGGAATAGCGCCGGATCTGGCACATAAAGTTGCCGGGCAACTCATGGCGCACGATGCGTTGGGCGCGCATGCCCGCGACGAAATTGGCATTTCAGCTACAGGCACTGCCCGGCCTGTTCAGGCTGCACTCTCCTCTGCTGCAACCTTTACCATAGGCGCTGCTCTGCCACTGCTGGTTGCCTGGGTGATGCCCGGCTCCTATCTGATTTACGCCGTTGCTTTATTCTCGCTATGTTTTCTAGCGGGCCTGGGTGCACTTGCCGCGCACGCAGGCGGTGCTCCCCGCGCGCGAGGTGCAGCAAGGGTTACCTTTTGGGGCGCGCTGGCAATGGCACTGACCGCGCTGGTTGGCAGTATTTTTCGGGTGGCGGTCTGACTCTGTATTTCCCTGCTTTCCAGTTAGCCGCAACCGCGGACAACTCCATTAACATTAGCATTCCAAGTAGCGGTTGCCTCTCTCTATCTTTTTCTACCCCTCGTCTTTTTTCTATTCCTTGCTGAATTTCATCGTTGTAGCGTCGCTTAAGGTTTGCTTAAGCAAACACCGTTAGCGTGAATGCAGACGTTTCGGAGGTGCTATGCAGTATTGGAAAATAAGTGGCTTGCTAATCGGGTTTTTGCTCAGTTGCCTGACAGTTAGCAGCGTTTCGGCGACAGAGCTCAGCGATTTGCCGGGCAGCCCGGTTAGTACTATGCAGCAGTTGAACGGCAAAGTCGTGCTGGTCGACTTCTGGGCGTCGTGGTGTGCACCTTGTCGCAAGTCATTTCCCTGGTTGAACACGATGCACCAGCAATACGCAGAGCGCGGTTTACTGGTGCTGGCGGTAAATGAAGATAGCGATCGTGCACAGGCCAGCCGGTTTTTGCAGCAAGTGCCAGCGCAGTTTGCGGTGCTGTATGACAGCAACGGCACTGTAGCAGAGAAATTTCAGTTGCCCGGCATGCCCAGTAGCTTTTTGATTGATAAAAAAGGCCAGGTCCGTTACCGCCATATTGGTTTTAAACAGGCGGATATTGCTGACTATGAAGCCAAGATCCGCCAATTACTGGCAGAGGAGTCGCTCGAATGAAACTGAAAAAAATATTAGGTGCTGGCCTGACACTCTTGCTGCTTAGCCAGCTGACTGCATGCAGTACTTTGGGTGTTAAACCGTGGCAGCGTGACACGCTGGCTAAAGAAGAAATGGCTCTAAACAGTGCACCATTAGACAACCGGTTGGATGACCATATTTATTTTAGTAAAGAAGGCAGCAGCGGTGGCCGCAGCTTTGCCGGTGGAGGTTGCGGATGCAATTAAAACAACTGGCAAATATCAGCATGGCGCTGGCAGCGGCCAGCTGTGCTGCACTGGGTCAACAAGCCGAGGCGGGCACCTTACTGGATGACTGGCAGTTTAACAGCGCTATTTTGCTGTATAACGAGACCGATCGGGTGAGTGCCGGCGAAGGTATTCTGACAGCACGCGGCGATTTTGGTGATGATAAATATCTTAATCTGGGGCTGGTGGTGGACGCACTGACCGGCGCATCGGCTACTGGTGCTGTGGCGCAACCTTACGTGCAAAGTTTTACCCGGCCATCAGGGCGTGGCAGCTATGATGTCGCAGCCGGCGTTACACCGATGGATGACACCTTTCATGACACCCGGGTGCAGCTGGACGCCAGTTGGGAGCAGCCGATAGCAGCAAATTGGCGGGCTAGCGGCGGGGGTCATTTATCAAAAGAGTATGATTATTTATCGATGGGACTTAATGGCTCTCTGGCGCGGGATTTTAACCAAAAAAACACCACCGTATCGTTGGGGCTAGGCTACAGCCACGACACCATTTCACCTGAAGGTGGTATTGCCGCAGCCTTTGCGCCGATGCTGTTGCGCAGCGACTATGCCGATGACAGCAGTTATCAGGCGGCGTTTGACGCGACACGCGATCGCGCCGATGATACCAAAGATACACTTGATGTGTTGTTAGGCCTGACCCAGGTAATTAACCGCAACTGGTTAATGCAGCTGAACTATTCATTCAGCCTGGCCGATGGCTATATGACCGACCCGTTTAAGTTGGTGAGTGTGATAAATGCCAATGGTGAAGTACAGCAAAACCTGTACGAAAGCCGGCCGGACCAGCGCACTAAGCACAGTTTATACTGGCAGAATAAACTACATGTTCGCGGCAGCTACCTGGATGCATCTTACCGCTATATGTGGGATGACTGGGAACTGTCATCACATACGGCGGATTTGAAATGGCGGTTGCCAATGACAGACCGATGGTATATCGAACCACAGTTCCGATACTATCAGCAAAGTGCGGCAGAGTTTTATCAACCGTTTATATTGCAGGCTGAACCATTGCCGCAATATGTCAGTGCCGATTACCGCATTGGTAAAATGAATACCTACACCCTGGGAGCAAAATTTGGCACTAAGTTGGCGCAAGGCAATGAGCTATCATTTCGGATAGCGCTATACCAGCAGAACCCACAAAATGATGGTGTGGCTGCACCGGGTGTATTGGCGAATGTTGAACTGTACGAAAAAGTGACCGCGGTGATGGCTCAGGTAAGCTATTCTTTTTAGGTTACAATTGGCAAGGAGGGCCAATGGTCGCTATTGCTGTTAATGCCGGGAAAAATTGTACAGTCGGCCAGTTCCGTGCCATGGCCAGCCCCTGCGAAATATTGCTGGAGGCACCAAACATGAGCTTATGCCGGCAGTTAACGCAGCTCGCCGCCGCTGAAACTGAACGCATTGAACAAAAATACAGCCGCTATCGTCGCAGCAGTGTACTAAGCCAGCTGAACCGCAATGCCGGCAGCTGGCAAACACTGGATCCAGAAACCTCGCAGCTGCTGGCGTTTGCTGACAGCTGCTATCAATTGAGTGATGGCTTATTTGATATTAGCAGCGGCATTTTACGCCGGATCTGGACATTTGATGGCTCAGACAAGCTGGCCAGCCAATCGAAAATTGATGCCTTGCTGCCCCATGTTGGCTGGGACAAAGTTCTGCGCGACACTAACCGTATTATGCTGCCCTATGCTATGGAGCTGGATCTGGGCGGCATTGCCAAGGAATATGCGGTAGATAAAGTATTGCAGTTGCTTAGTCAGCAATTTGCTGCAGATGATCTGCCAAGTCTGGTGGTTAACTTTGGCGGTGACATGCGCTGCAGCCGGCCAAGAGAGGACGGCACGTTATGGCGTATAGGTATTGAAAACCCCACATTGGCCGATCAGGCAATTTCGGCCGTTGGTCTGAGTAAAGGGGCACTTGCCAGCAGTGGAGACAGCCGACGCTTTTTACTGAAAGATGGCACGCGTTATAGCCATATTCTTCACCCAAAAACCGGCTGGCCTATTACTGATGCGCCACGTTCCGTCACCGTCGCTGCACCAAATTGTCTGCTGGCAGGCATGTTGGCGACGACTGCCTTGTTGCACGGCAGTCACGCTGAAGCCTTTTTACAGGCGCAGCACTGCCAATACTGGTTAGTAATGTAACTGAACATTAGAGCTGGTGCAGCGACATAAACTGGTCTGCCGGTAGCTGATCAAATTGTTGCATCAGTTCACTGAAAATTTTGCTATCACTTAATTTATCTAACGAGGCTATGACCTCAGCCAAAGTGTCGTCTTGCAAACGGCAACATTGCTGATAGCGGGCGATAAGCGCGGTTAATTGGCCTTTACCCTGTTGCTGCAGCTGACGGTCAGCCACCACAAAAAACTGTGCCCCGCCCCAGTAACCGGCAGGAAAACGACGCTGGCCCAGCAACATTGCAGCGCGCTTTGCCATACTTGTGGGTTGCTGATAGTGCTGGCGCTGTGGTGAAAACTTAGTACGGATAGCCTCAACAGCACTCTCGATAAGCCCGGCTTGCTGCATGATCTGATACTGCATAAAGCTGGCAAAACCTTCGGCAAACCAGGCATTAGAACGCCCCAGATATGGCAACGCCAGATGGGCTATTTCATGATATGCGGTCCAGTCTTGCTTAAACTGTTGCAAGCTGAACGCCGGTTCTACATAAAAGTGGATTTGCTGGCTGTTGTCTCGCCAGGTATTGGCCCAGGGCACCGGTTCGTTCGCCGGGCGCCGGTAAATATAGAGTTGCATGGTAAAAGGATAAGGGCCCAATACTGCCAGAGTGCTGGCGGCACTTTGTTCTAGCCAGCTGATGAGTTTGGCTTGTTCAACCGCGGTAAAGCCCTGTTGCCAATGCAGCTCAAAAGCTGTTTCTTGCGCGATACTATTATTACTAGCAGCACTACAACTGCCGCTGTAACTTAACAGCAGCAGTAGCAACGGCAGCCACTTAGCCATAAGTAGGCTGCTTGTTATCAGCTTTAGCACCAGCGTTGCCTTGATTTTTAGAGCGGTGCAGCCTTTCACCCAATACTAGCATGCAGGGTGTTAAAAACAGAGTAAGCAAGGTGGCAAAGGTTAAACCGCCGGCAATGGCGCTGGATAACTGGGTCCACCATTGGGTCGATGGCGCGCCAAAGCCAAGGCTTGGCTCCAGCAGATTGACGTTTACGGCCAGTACCATAGGCATTAAACCCAGCACCGTAGTAATAGATGTCAGTAACACCGGGCGTAAGCGCAGGCAGCCGGTTTCCAGTGCGGCTTCAGTTGCAGACATGCCGCTGTCGCGCAGTTGGTTAAAGGTGTCTATCAGTACAATGTTATTATTTACCACAATACCGGCCAGACCAATAATTCCCATACCTACCATTACGATACCAAAGCTCTGGCCGTTCACCAGCAGGCCCAGTAATACCCCGGCGGTCGAAAATACGATGGCCGACAACACCAGTAGGCTCTGGTACCAGCTGTTAAATTGCACCAGTAAAATCATCAGCATTAAAAAGATAGCTGTGGCAAAGGCGCCCATTAGAAAGGTCATGGCTTCTTGCTGATCAGCACTTTCACCGGCGGTTTTCACATTTACGTTGTCGGGCAGTTTCATGTCACTGGCCAGTAAGGCCTGTAAGCGCTCACTAACCTGAGCACCCGGCGTCAAATCGCTTTTTATGGTAACCGCCCGGTTACCGTCAATTCGCTTAATAACACTGGTTTTAGGCGCGGCTACCCGTTCGACAAAGTTGCTTAACGGGACCTGGCCGCGCGGCGTCTGAATAGTCAGCCGGCCCAATTGATCCAAGGAGCGCCACTGCTGCGGAACCCTAACCCGGATATCCACTTCGTCGCTGGCATATTCGGGCCGGAACTTGGCCAACAATAAGCCATTACTGACCATTTGCACCGCGTTGCCTACCGTTAGCACATCGGCACCAAAGCGCGCTGCTGCTGCCCGATCGACTTCAATTCGCCATTCAATTCCAGGCAGGCTGCGGTCATCCTCAATATCGACAAACCCTTCCATTTGCTGCATCTGGCTGACAATGGTGCTTACCGCCTGCTCGGTGGCTGCTGCCTCGCTGCTGCTTACCTGCAGCTCTATTGGCTTACCGGCAGCAGGGCCTTCCTGTTGCTGGCGAAACTCCAGAATAACACCCGGGATATCGTCGGTAAGCATACGCATATCAGCCAGAATTGCCGCGGCTTTACGTCGCTCAAACCAGTCAATAAACTGAAACTGCAAAGTACCAACCACATCCGGTGCCAGCTCGCCGCTACTACTGGCCAGCGAGCGGGCATACAGCGCTTTAACTTCCGCTAACCCCAGCAACCGCTGCTCGACCTGTTTAAGCAAGGCGTCTTTTTCATAAATAGACATATCGCCCCGTGCCCGAACCCATACCTGAGCAGACTCGGGTTCAACATCCGGAAAAAATTCCATACCATGGTTAAACTGACTGTAGGCCACAAAAATAAGGGCCATAGCGCCCAGCAAGCCGGCCAGAGTAAGCCCCGGATGGCGCAGCAGGCGACTGAGTAAGCTGCGATAGGCTTTGCCTGGCCTGCTGGCTTCGATTTGATGCGGTGCTGGCCTGGCCCGGCTGATGCCGCCCATGACCGGCAGGAAAATCAGTGCCATAAACAAGGATGCCAGCAAGCACAGGATCACGGTAGCCGGTAAATACTTCATAAACTGGCCGACGACGCCGGGCCAGAACAACAGCGGCATAAACACCACGATAGTGGTAGCAGTAGATGCAATAATCGGCCATGCCATGCGCCCGGCAGCATTGGCCCAGGCTTGTTTTGGTGTCTGGCCTTCACCCAGGTTACGATCGGCCAGTTCACTGACTACTACCGCGCCATCAACCAGCATGCCGGCCACCAGAATAAGCGCGAACAGCACGATAATATTCATGGTGAAGCCTAAGGCGGAAATCATCAGAATACCGGCAAAAAATGCGCCAGGAATGGTAATGCCCACCAGCAAGGCCGAGCGCACACCCATGGTCGCGACAATCAGGATCAGCACCAGCACCACCGCAGTTAACACGTTGTTCAGCAGATCTGACAGCATGTTTTTCACTTCTTTGGACTGGTCCATAATGTAGTTAATGTGCATGCCATCCGGAAACTGACTGCTGGCTTGTTCGATGAGTGCTTTGGTTTGTTCTATGGTTGAAATAATGTTGGCACCGCTGCGTTTTTTTACTTCCAGCACCACGGCTGGCTGGCCGTTAATCCTGGCAAAACCAAGTGGATCTTTAAAGCTACGGCTAATGGTCGCGACATCACCAAAGGTAATCACGGTATCGCCATTTACTTTGATAGGCATGGATAACACGTCATCTAAATCTTCGATAACGCCCGGTACTTTCATGGCAAAGCGGCCGGCACCGGTATCCAGGCTGCCGGCAGCCACCAGCCGGTTATTATTGGACACCAGACTGAACAGCTGCTGGTAATCCAGCCCATAACCTTCCAGCACTTGCGGGTCGACGACAATTTCCAGCATGTCTTCGCGATCGCCACCAATATCGACTTCCAGCACTTCAGGTATGGCTTCAATATTCTCTTGTAGCTCGCGGGCGATATAGACCAGCTGGCTTTCTGACACCGGCCCGGATAAGCCCACAGATAACACCGGGAATAAACCAACGTTAATCTCATTGACGGTGGGTTCATCCGCCTCACTGGGTAATTTGGCCCGCGCCGCGTCCACTTTAACCCGCACATCGGCCAGGGCCTGATCAGCATCAAAACCGGCATCAAACTCCAGCATTACTGAAGCATGACCTTCGCTGGCAGTCGCGGTCATTTTCTTTATACCCTCCAGCGAGCGCAGTTCATGCTCCATCGGCCTTACCAGTAAGCGCTCGCCATCTTCCGGGCTAATGCCATCGAGTGACATCGAGACATACATCATCGGAATAGCCACATCGGGGTTGGCTTCTTTGGGAATAGTTTGATAAGCGGTAATACCAGCGATAAATAAAAACAGCAGCAGCATTAAACTGGCACGGCTGCGGCTTATTGCGGCCTGAATAATGGCATTCATGGCCTTGCCCCGGCAGCCTGCGGTTTAACTCTTACGCTGTCACCGGTTTTAACAAAGCCGGCACCCTGAGTAATTATTCTGGCCCGTTGTGGTAAACCACTGACTCTGGCACCTTCGTTATTGGCACTTAAAATAGTTACCGGGTAAAACACCACCTGTTGTTGCTCGTTTACCACTGACACGCCGAGCTTGCCGGTATTATCCAGGCTAAGCAACGCCGGTGATATAAGATGTGCTTCCACCGGGGACAATTGCACGGTAACAGTAGCACTGCCGCCCGCTACGCGCAGTAATTGCGGGTTGGCTACCGTCACTTCAATGTAAAAGCTGCGGGTGGCGGTATCTGCAGCAAAGCTGATAAAACTGAGGGTACCGGAAAGTTCTCTGCCATCGAGTAAACTCAGCGCTACGTTCTGACCCTCTGCCAATGCCGTAACATGTTGTTGTGGGATTTGGGCAGTGACTTTTAATTTATCTATTTGCATTAGATCAAGCAGTTCAGTACCAACTTGGACCCCATCGCCTACTTCAACATGCCTGCGATCGACCATGCCGTCAAATGGCGCGACCGGCTCAATTTGTTGCAACGCAAGCCGGGCACGTTCAAATTCTGCCTCGGCTTGTGCCAGCTCGCTTTGCAGCCGCGTTAGATCGGTCGCCGATAAAAACTGCGATTTACTCAAGGCGCGTGCGCTGGCAAGCTCGTCCTGCCGTAAGGTGAGGTTGGCTTTAGCTTGCGCCAACAATGCACTGCGGCCTTCGTCAGACAAGCGCAATAACTTATCACCTTTCGCAACCCTTTCACCCTGCTCAGCGAGTACGTCGGTTACCGTTCCGGCTTGCTGTGAGGTAATACTGACGCTACGCCATGGCAATATTTGTCCCTGAGCAACCTGAGTTAATTGATAAGGCTCGGCTTCAGACCAGCGGGTTTCTACCAGCGGTAATTGTTGCTCGGGAACTTGCTGCTCAGCCGGAGCCTGTTTTTTAGCGCTGTAGTTATCGCCACTGAGCAGCCAGAGCAACAAAGCTAAAGCCAGAACTACGGCAATAATGACGGGAGAGGCAGCGAACTTTTTAAACATGAACAATCCTTGGTGAGAACGATAAATATTACAGGGCCAACACCGTTGAAATATACCTACATGAATGAATGTCAGCAATAGCAGAACTGTAACCAAATATGGTCATCGACCTGCTGCTTATTGCTATTTATCGCTAAAGCCCTTGTTTTTGGGCAAGCCAGACCAATTAAGTTGAAACTGATTAACAGCGGCAAATACCGCCTCCCTGATTAAACCGGGGCTAGATAGCGACAGCGTAAGTGCCGTCAACTGAATGAATACTAACTAACAGGATATAGCATGGCTAATTTATTCGACCCGATAAAAGTGGGAGATTTACAATTACCCAACCGGATTATTATGGCACCGTTAACCCGCTGTCGTGCCGATGCCGGCAGGGTGCCTAATGATTTGATGGTTGAATATTATCGCCAGCGTGCCACTGCCGGGCTTATTATAACCGAAGCAACCTCAGTTAGCCCCATGGGTGTTGGCTATCCGGCTACGCCGGGCATTTGGTCGGATGAACAAGTTGCAGGTTGGCAAAAAATCACAACTGCGGTGCATCAGGCTGGCGGGCGCATTATGCTGCAGCTGTGGCATGTTGGCCGTATTTCAGACCCGCATTATTTAGACGGTGAGCTGCCGGTAGCGCCCAGTGCCATTGCAGCAGAGGGCCATGTTAGTTTACTGCGGCCGAAAAAAGCCTTTGTTACCCCCAGAGCACTGGCAACTGATGAGATTGCTGGCATTGTTGAAGCGTATCGACTGGGGGCAGAAAATGCCAAAAAAGCCGGTTTTGATGGCGTGGAAATTCATGGTGCCAACGGCTATTTGCTTGATCAATTTTTGCAAGATGGTAGCAACCAGCGAAACGATAAGTATGGTGGCAGTATTGAAAACCGCGCCAGGCTAATGCTGGAAGTGACCGATGCGGTTGTCTCGGTGTGGGGCGCTGGCCGGGTTGGCATGCATTTAGCCCCCAGGGCTGATGCGCATAGCATGGGAGATTCACACCGCAGTGATACCTTTGGTTACGTGGCGCAGCAGCTGGGCAAAAGACAGCTTGCCTTTATTTGTTCCCGGGAAGCACAAGGTGATGACAGCTTAGGGCCAAAACTCAAACAATTGTTTGGCGGTGTCTATATTAGTAATGAGCAGTTTAATAAAGCCAGCGCCAACGCCCTTATCGCCAGCGGCGATGCTGATGCCGTAGCCTTTGGGGTGCCGTATATCGCGAACCCGGATTTAGTGGCGCGCTTTGCCAAGGATGCCGACTTGAATACCGCAAAACCAGAGCTATTTTATGGTGGTGGTGCAGAGGGGTACACTGACTATCCGGCGCTGGCTGATTAATACTGACAAGCGTATTCAGGTTTGCGTTTTCACTTTAAAAAAGCGTGTGCCCCCAGACATTATGCTGTTGGGGGCACATTGAGTATCTGTCGACTGAACTTATAGCACAATCGCATTAAGCCTCGTAACGTTCACCATCTTTGGCGGTAAAGCACTTTTCACTCTGGCATCCTTTGTTTACCTGTTTTCCGGTTAACATACTGAACCACGGCTCGCCGGTTTGTTTTGCCTGCAGCTGAATATCGTCGATACCGGCACAGTCTTTTTCGCCATTACCGCCATGGCGGTTTAACACCAGCTCGACATGGCGGCCTTCATTTACCAGCACCAGCGATTCCGGTGCTTCGCGATGACCGCTTAGTGCCACAAACTGCGCCGGGTTTTGCAGGCCACTTTTGCTGCCATCGGCAAAAAAGGCCAGCATATGCTGAAAATACACCATGTAACAGACAACATCTTTATGCGAGCCATAGGCCAGCGGAAAGGTTTTGTCTAAAAAGCCTTTTGAGTAATCCATGATTTGTTTCACATGGCACTCGTTCAGCTGATTAATAACGCTAAGCTCGGTCGCCATCCAGGCAGTTTGGTTTGGCGTGTTTTGGCTGTGGGTTGGGGCCAGTGTAGTCATGTTGTTATCCTCGTTTTTGTCGGGTATTGGTAATCTCATCAAGCAGGCTTGGAATCCTGTTGGCGCAGCCACAGAGTGTCTGAGCGGATGCGCCAGCAGGAGCGAGTTGCTGTGGCGAGCACGGCAGGAATTGCAAGCCGTGCTCTGTGCAACTTCATTATGTTCCTGTTCCTAATGAGCTTGTTGCTATCGGTTAAAAACTAGTCTAGGCTAAAAATCAGCATAATTTCACAATAAAAATTTTACAGTGTGAATTTTACAAAATGAAAATAAACAAAAGCTTACTTAGAAAGTCCCATTTCTTAGGAACCAAGATAAGAAACCTGAGAAAACGTAACAACTTAACGATGGAAGATTTATCTACCCGCTGTATCAGGGTTAACCCCGAGCAGGCACCGTCGGTGTCATATTTGTCGATGATAGAGCGGGGCAAGCGCACGCCAGGCATTGAAATGCTGGAGGTCATCGCCGAAGTTTTTCAAAAAGACCTGGACTGGTTTTTAGATGGTGAGGATAGCGAGCAGGATCTAACGCCGCAAAAAGGCAGCCGCGGTGGCATTAGTGGTATGGCGTTAGAGCCGGGCTTTTTGTTTTCTGACGACATTTTGCAAATTGCGATACCAGAAATGTTGTCGCAAACCGGCACCAGTGGCAAGCAGTTTGCTCAGTTACTTATCAGGGCCCATCAGGAGCATCATCAGAACCACTTTCCTGAGCTGGAGCGCGCGGCAGAAGACGTTGGCCAGAAGCGTATGCCACTGAGTGTTGATGAACTGATGGCCATTGTGAAGCAACTGGGACTCAAAGTCAGCTGGTTTACCGAGCCACCAAAAGAGCTGCTGGATGAGCTTGGCGTGTTATCGAAAAACGTCTCGACGTCTTTTTTTACGCCACCTGATACCCTGCATTTAAACCGGCTATTACAGAATTTTCCTACCCGCTTAAAATACGAACTGGCAGTGCATATTGGCCATACGGTTTTGCACAATAAAGACGGCGTGAAAAGCAGCATGACGGTAGGAGGCACCCATGACGATGAGATGTCGCAATCCACCGCCGTGCAACCACAGGATATTCTGCACGCCTGGCGCGATTTTGAATCAAGCTTTTTTGCCGGCGCCCTGCTGTGCCCCAAGTTACCCTTTCGTCAGTTACTGGACCGCCAGGGCTATGAAATCAGCAGCCATCAGCAGGCGGGGGTGTCTGCCTCTGTGGCCATGCGACGAATGACGGCGGTGTCACCTTATGCGCATTGGCATTATTTTGATGCGTATACTCCAGGCAAACTAAAGGCGGTGTATCGAGGCAATGGCATACCTTTGCCCTGGGGCAATATGCGTCAGGTAGAAGACCCTTGTCAGCATTGGGCCGTGTTTCGGATGTTTGATGTTGACGGCGTAGCCAGTAGTGCGCAGCTATCATTGCTTGATGTGAATGGCAAACCACGGATTTACTGCTGCGAATCGACCAAAGTTAATGACTTGGCAGGCAACAATCATGTGTTGTGCGCCGGGATTGATCTGAATCCGGCGTTGTTAGCGCAGGGTGTGGATGCCGATGCCATGGCCAGCGAGCTTAAGCAGCTATGTATCAATAGCGTTGGCGGCGCCAGAGTACCTAGAGCTATCCAGACCTCGCTCACCAGCGTGGCAAATATTCTGAATATAAATTGGGTGGCGCGCAGCTTGCAAAAGCCGGCACAGCTTATTTGTGCCAGGGGTAATAGCTGCCCGCGCAGCCCGGGTTGCTACGACTGTCCCAGCGTCTAATTTAACCCCAATATATTCTGTTACAACTTGCTGCTGGCAGAGATTTGGCTTTGCTCTGCAGCAGCGGTAATATAGCGGCGATAGCTTAACCCTTCCCCTATTCCAGATTTGTAGTTCAGGAAAACGATAATGAAAAAAATAAGTATTATTGCCGCTGGTGTTGCGCTGGCTTTAGGTTTAACGGCGTGTAGTGACTCTACCTCCACCCAGAACAATGAGCCCGTAGCAGCGCAACAGCAAGCGCCGCGGGTATCCGGTGTCGATAGCCAGTATTTTGATCCGGCAGTAAAATTCAGTGAAGATTTCTTTTTGGCGGTAAACGGCAAATGGCTGGCTGAAACCGCCATTCCGGCTGACAAAGCGTCTTATGGCTCGTTTCACATTCTAAATGACAACTCACAGCAAGCCGTTAAAGCCATTATTGATGAAGTGTCAGCCCGCACCGATTTAAAAGCGGGCTCTGATGAGCAGAAATTAGGGCATTTTTACAACAGCTTTATGGATGAAGCAACAATTGAAAAGCTTGGTTTAAGCCCGCTGCAGCCGCAATTAGATGCCATTAGCTCTCTGGAGAATAAAGAACAGTTACCAGGGTTGTTTGCCCGTTTGCAACGCGATGGCGTTGCTATTCCATTTGGCTGGTTCATTAATAACGATGCGAAAAACTCTACCGAATACGCGGTATATCTGAGCCAGGGCGGCTTAGGTCTGCCAGATCGTGACTATTATTTTAACGATGACGAAAAATCGTTAAAGCTGATTGCCGACTACAAAGCTTATTTAACCGATATGTTCAGCATGGCCGGCAATGATGACGCGCCGGCGGCGGCCGAGCGGGTATTTGCCCTGGAAAAAGCCCTGGCCGAACATCACTGGACCCGGTTAGATAACCGTAATGCCGATAAAACGTACAACAAGATGGCGACCTCTGAGCTGAACAACAGCATGGGTAGTTTTGACTGGGCCGCCTTTGCTAATGACGTCAAGCTGGCTGAAGTGAATGATATTATTGTGCGTCAACCAAGCTACTTCGAAGGTTTTGCCAAGGTATTTGCAGCAACAGACTTACAAAGCTGGCAGGATTATTTAAGCCTGAAAACCATTCATGGCTATGCCGATAAACTGAGCAGCAATTTTGCTGACCGTCGTTTTGCTTTCTATGGCACCACCTTAAGTGGTACCGAGCAACAACAACCACGCTGGAAGCGAGGGGTAGATGCGGCAGACCAGGTATTAGGCGAGCTGACAGGTAAGCTGTATGTTGAGCGCCATTTTACGCCACAAGCCAAAGCACGGATGGAAGAGTTGGTGGCTAACATTATCAAGGCTTATGAAATCTCGATTAATGAGCTGGAATGGATGACCGAAGAAACTAAAGTGGCAGCCCAGGATAAGCTGAGTAAATTTACCCCGAAAATCGGTTATCCGGATAAATGGAAAGATTATTCTGCGTTAGAAATTAAAGCAGATGATTTAGTCGGTAACTTTATCCGTGCCAGCCACCATGGTTACGACGAAATGGTGGCGAAATTAGGCCAGCCTATCGATAAAGGCGAGTGGTTTATGACGCCGCAAACGGTAAATGCGTACTACAACCCGGTAAACAACGAAATTGTGTTCCCTGCCGCTATTCTGCAACCCCCGTTCTTTAATATGGATGCAGACGACGCGGTAAACTATGGCGGTATTGGTGGGGTTATCGGCCATGAAATTGGCCATGGTTTTGATGATCAGGGAGCCAAATACGATGGTGATGGTAACTTACGTAACTGGTGGACAGAGCAGGATAAGGGCCAGTTCCAGGCGCGTGGTGCTAAGCTAATTGGCCAGTACAACAAGTTTGAACCGCTACCGGGTGTTAATGTAAACGGTGCAGTGGCACTGGGCGAAAATATCGGTGATTTAGGCGGCATGACGGTAGCGCTGAAAGCGTATAAATTGTCGCTGGAAGGAAAAGACGCACCAGTAATGGACGGCTTTACCGGTGAACAGCGGTTCTTTATCAGCTGGGCCCAGGTATGGCGTACTAAGTTCCGCGAAGAAGCGCTGCGTCGCCAGTTAAGCACCGGGCCACACTCGCCGGCGCATTACCGGGTCATTGGCGTACTGCCGAATATTCCTGAGTTTTACCCTGCCTTTGATATAAAAGAAGGCGATGCGATGTATATTGCGCCGGAGCAGCGCGTTAAAATCTGGTAAGCCATTGCCCATCGGGTAATGATTTTCTGCTACAATGCTCGGGTTGGATAGGAAACTATTCAGCCCTTTTTTGTACGATAGGCTAAGTGTTTAGGCTGTCGGTTACAATTCCCGCCCTGGCTCGCCACAGCAACTCACAAATGCTTGCGCATTTGCTCAGACACTCTGTGGCGCCCAGTTCGGGATTCTAACCTCTGCTGCAAGATTTGATTTGTTAGTCAGCGAGGTCTGACCACTATAAGTAAAAATACAGAACATTAGCTTTCATATTCATGCTGCTTATACCCACTATAAGCGGCGTGGCTAAAGGGCGGATGTCAATTTGGCCCGAATTTTTATATAATCGCGCCCATTCATTCTAAGAATGACGCCGCAGTAGCAAGACTGCCGGCAACGACCAAGAGGATCATACTGTGCTACAACAATATCGCGAACATGTGGCCGAGCGCGCAGCGCAAGGTATACCGCCAAAGCCGCTCAATGCCGAGCAGGTAGCCGCCTTAGTTGAACTGTTAAAAAATCCGCCAAAAGGCGAAGAAGAAACGCTGTTAGATTTATTGATTAACCGGGTACCACCGGGCGTAGATGAAGCCGCTTATGTTAAAGCCGGCTTTTTAGCCGCACTTACCAAAGGTGAAGTTAGCTGCAGTCTGATCAACGCTGAGCGTGCCACTGAACTGTTAGGCACTATGATGGGTGGTTATAACATTCAACCATTAATCAGCCTGTTAGATGACGCTAAGCTGGCACCTATTGCTGCTAAAGCGCTATCACATACTTTGCTTATTTTTGATGCATTTCATGATGTCACTGAAAAAGCAGATGCCGGTAATAGCCACGCTAAACAAGTGGTGCAAAGCTGGGCTGATGCCGAGTGGTTTGAAAGTAAGCCTGCACTGGCGGAAAAAATTACTGTTACGGTATTTAAAGTGTCTGGCGAGACCAACACTGATGATTTGTCGCCAGCACCTGATGCCTGGTCACGGCCGGATATCCCGCTGCATGCCTTAGCCATGCTAAAAAATGCCCGTGAAGGCATTAACCCGGATCAAGCAGGTACAGTTGGACCAATTAAGCAGTTAGACGAGCTGAATAAAAAAGGCTTTCCGCTGGCGTATGTTGGCGATGTGGTTGGTACCGGCTCGTCACGTAAATCAGCCACTAACTCAGTGTTGTGGTTTATGGGTGATGATATTCCCTACGTGCCGAATAAGCGCGGTGGCGGTTTTGTGTTAGGTGGCAAAATTGCCCCTATCTTCTTTAACACCATGGAAGATTCTGGTGCACTGCCAATTGAAGTTGACGTTAACAACCTTGAAATGGGCGATGTCATCGATATTCTGCCATTCGAAGGCAAAGTAGTCCGTCATGGCACGGATGAAGTGCTGGCTGAATTCGCTCTGGCAACCGACGTATTAATTGACGAAGTGCGCGCCGGTGGCCGTATTCCATTAATCATTGGTCGTGGTTTAACCGACCGTGCCCGTGAATTTTTAGGTCATGGCCCATCTGATAAATTCCGCCGGCCACTGCCAAAAACTGATTCAGGCAAAGGCTTTACGCTGGCTCAGAAAATGGTTGGTAAAGCGTGCGGCGTAACCGGTATTCGTCCGGGCACCTACTGTGAGCCGAAAATGACTACTGTGGGCTCGCAGGATACTACCGGCCCGATGACTCGTGATGAGCTAAAAGACTTAGCCTGTTTAGGTTTCTCAGCCGATTTAACCATGCAGTCGTTCTGTCATACCGCCGCTTATCCTAAGCCGGTTGACGTGGATACGCACCATACCCTGCCAGATTTTATTATGAACCGTGGCGGTGTTGCGTTGCGTCCGGGTGATGGCATTATTCACAGCTGGTTAAACCGGATGTTACTGCCCGATACCGTAGGCACCGGTGGCGATTCGCACACCCGTTTCCCTATTGGTATTTCGTTCCCGGCAGGTTCTGGTTTAGTGGCGTTTGCTGCGGCGACCGGCGTTATGCCACTGGATATGCCAGAGTCGGTTTTAGTGCGCTTTAAAGGCGAGATGCAGCCAGGTATTACCCTGCGTGACTTAGTACATGCTATTCCGTACATGGCGATTCAGAAAGGCTTGTTAACCGTTGATAAGAAAGGCAAGAAGAACATTTTCTCTGGCCGTATTCTGGAGATCGAAGGCTTACCAAACTTAACCGTAGAGCAGGCTTTTGAATTATCAGATGCTTCTGCTGAGCGTTCAGCGGCTGGCTGTACTATCAAGCTATCTGACTCGTCAATTGCTGAGTACTTAGAATCAAACATTGTTATGCTTAAATGGATGATTTCTGAAGGCTATGGTGATGTGCGTACTATTGAGCGTCGTATTCAGGCGATGCAAGCCTGGCTTAAAGATCCACAGTTAATGGCTGCCGATGCCGATGCTGAGTACAGCGAAATTATCGAGATTGACCTGGCCGATATTAAAGAGCCGGTACTGTGTGCACCAAATGATCCGGATGATGCACGCTTACTGTCTGAAGTAGCTGGCGACAAGATTGACGAAGTGTTTATCGGTTCTTGTATGACTAACATTGGCCATTTCCGTGCCGCCGGTAAGTTGCTGGATAAATACAAAGGCCAGCTGCCAACCCGCTTATGGATAGCACCGCCAACCAAGATGGACCAGGCGCAGTTAACAGAAGAAGGGTATTACAGCATTTTCGGTAAAGTCGGCGCCCGCACTGAAATGCCAGGCTGTTCCCTGTGTATGGGTAACCAGGCACGCGTAGCCGAGAACTCAACGGTAGTATCGACCTCTACCCGTAACTTCCCGAACCGCTTAGGGCAGGGTGCTAATGTGTATTTAGCCTCAGCCGAATTAGCGGCTGTAGCCTCTATCATTGGTAAGTTACCAACGGTAGCCGAGTATCTGGAATATGCGAAGCAAATCGATGCAACCGCGGCCGATACGTACCGTTACCTGAACTTCCATCAGATGCCGCAGTACACCAAAAAAGCGGATAACGTGATTATTCAGCAAGCGGTGTAATCAGCTCTGTTGTGCTAAAGGCCTGCAACTGCAGGCCTTTTTTCTGCTCGCTTAAATATTGTGAGCAACTACAATTCTAGCAGCGACCGGCTGATAGATTATTTGCGTAGGCGTGCTTGCACCGCCCACTGGGCTCGCCACAGTAACTCGCTCCCGCTTGGCGCGTCCGCTCAGACACCCTGTGTCGCTCCATTGGGGATACAAGCTCGCCAGGGTAAAACGCCGCAAATAACCATCAGCCTATTTCTTCGTACGCAAAGAAGTATGGATTACGATTTTATTTTTGATCGCACAACCCGCCAGTTTAGCATCCGGCTTGCTGGCGAACATGAAGTGTTAGGCCGGTTTTTACTGGATGAATTTGGCCAGCAGGCCGAGACCTATTCAGCACTGTTGCAACAACTGAGTTCACTAACGCCTCAGCAAAGTATGCTGTATCAGGGCAGGGAGTTTTTACTGGAGGTAGATAACAGCGAAGTAACGTTAAGCCACAACAGTCTGTTTTATCAAAATACCCATGAGCAAGCTGGCCAACTGCAAGCGCTGGCTGAAGACGACTTACAGCTGGACGAGCAAGGCATGACCAGCCAATGCGGCCTGGATGATTTTCTGCTATTGCTGCGCGAGTGGCAGCAATTCCTGGCCGATTAACCGACTTAAACTTGTAACGGCAGCACTACCGTGAAGCGTGTACCTTCGCCGGGGGTGCTACTGACTTTAACACTGCCCCCCAGTTTCTGGGTAATAAGGTTAAATACAATATGTAAGCCCAGGCCGGTACCACCCTGATGGCGGTTGGTGGTAAAGAAGGGGTCAAATATCCGCTCGATATACTCATCGTCGATACCTGCTCCGTTGTCGGCAAATACTATTTCAACCAGATCACCCTGTTTGCGGCAATGAATGGTTATTTCACCACTGGCGCGGTCTTTAAAACCATGAACAACAGCGTTCTGAGTAAAGTTAGTAATTATCTGACCAATGGTGCCGGGAAAGCTGTTCATTTCAATATTGTCCGGGCAATCCATTTGCAGCCTGATTTTCCGGTTACGCCACATCAGGCTCAGACTGTCGAGCAATTCATCCAGATACTTCGCCAGATTAAACTGCCGTTGATTATCTGCCGTTAGGTCAACCGATACTTGCTTAAAATTGGCAATCAACTGCGCCGCACGCTGCAAATTATTATCAAGCAACAGCCCGGCCTGGACTAACTTATTTAAATAATTATCCAACTCCCGACGACGAATGTTACCGCCTGCCAATTTTTGCAACAGTATTCGACTTTCTTCGGTTACTACGCTGTTTGCCGTTAATGCCACCCCCAATGGGGTGTTTACCTCATGTGCCACGCCGGCAACTAATTGGCCTAAGGCCGCCATCTTTTCGGTCCGCACCAACTCTTTTACGGTTGACTCCAGTTGCTGCAAGGTTTGCTCGGTTCGGCTTTTAGATTCTTGCAACGCCCTGGTGCGCTCATTCAGTGTTTCGGTTCGTTGTTCGACTAACCAGGCCATTTCTTCCTGTTGTTTACGCAGGTTTTTTGAACGAAGCAGATGTAATCCAAGCATTATGAGCAGCAGTACACTAACCAGCAAAATTCTGGCCAGCCATGTTTCCCACCATAATGGTAATACTCTAATTTTCAGGGTGGTTTCATCGCTCCAGCCTGGCGGGTCCAGCCCGGCACGAAGCCGGAATTGATAGTCGCCTGGTGGTAAGCGCTCAAAGGTGGCACTGCGACCGTTGGCATTGCGGGTGACCCAGCCAGATGTCACCGGATCGAGTCGGTACTGGAAATTTACCTGAGCGGTTTCAACAAATTCCCGGGTGGAGTAGTGCACACTGAAACTACGATTATCCGTAGCCGGAATTGTTAATTCCGTATCTGGTATTGCTGCTTGTTGACCATTTACTTCAATTTCTAATATAGCTGGCACGGCAATAGCCCCGGCGGAATAAGCCAGCACCTGCTGAGGCTGAAAGAGGGTAAAACCATCCATACCACCAAATACGATAGTGCCGTCGGCCATAACAGTGCTAGCTGCGTTAATATAGTCACTGCGCAGGGCGCCATGCTGATAACCAAAATTCCGAAAACGGTTTGTTAAAGGGTTAAATGCCGAAATACCAAAAGCACTACTTACCCAGATATTACCGGCCTGATCGAGTTCTGCAGCCTTAAGCTGGCCGCTGGCTAAACCTTCGGCTTCAGCATATTGTCTGAAGCGGACGGCAGTGGGATCAGCAAATGATGCCGGCAGCATTAATTCAAATAACCCGGTACCATTGGTTGCCAGCCAGTGACGATTATCAGAACTTTGCAAATAAGCCATGGGTGCTGATGGCAGTGTCAGTGCAGTGCCGTTCTCGCCTGATGCAAGATTGTGTTCATAGATCAGGCTACCATCCGCAGCGTTAAACCATGATAAGCCCTGGTAAGAGCCCACCAGCATGTAATGCTCTTTGACAGGCTGAATAAAAGTAATGGCGCGGCTGAACCGGTATTGCGCAACAATGTTCTGATTTGTTTCATCCAGTATGACAAGGCCAAACTGGTCAATTGCCAGCCACAAGTGATTATCAGTGCTGTAAAGCCTGCGTACCGGGCCAGGTGGAACTTCAGGTGGCAACGGCACTTGCCGGTAATTGCCGTTAGCAGGTGTAACCGCAATAATGCCCTGACCATGGCCAAACCATATTTCGTCAGTGCGCTGCAAGGTGCAAAAAAAGGTTAAGCCTTTGCTGCTGGTGTCTGCCAGATTAAAGCTTGCAGTCGTTGAATCAAGAGTAAAAAGGCCATCAGCCGTCCCTGCCCAGATTGTATTATTATAGCTTGCCAGACTGATGGTAGCGGGGTTCCTGGCGGTATCCATTAAGGCCAAATCGCGGCTGATACTAATAAATAGGTTATTTGCCAGATTAAGACGGGATACCCCACCATTCCAGGTACCAACCCAGATACTGCCATCCTGATCTTGTAGCAGGGCGGTGACTTTACCATTGCCGAGGCTGGCCGGATTATTACGCTGATGCTGGTATGACACTTGCTGATGCCAGCGACCGTTTTGCTGTGTCAGGCGACTTAAGCCATGCTGGGTACCTACCCAGATGTCACCTTTATTATCCACGGTGATACTGCGAATTTCTTTGCTTATTAAGCCATTGTTGTAGCTCGTAATCTCAAGCTGGGTCCAATTATCAGCTGTGGGCTCCAGCATCAGCAAACCTTCGCGTTCCAGCCCTACCCATAATCTGTCGGCTTTATCATGAAATAGCGTCATAACGGATGCATCGGGAAACGGGAAAAGACCATCTACGCTGAACTGCTCACTATTACGGTCAAAGAATAGCAGACCGCGCGGTGTGCCCAACCATAAATTGCCTTCATTGCCAGCAGCCGATAAAGCGGTAATATAACGCTTGCTATCACCATACCATTGCACTTGGCGAGAAGCTCCTTGCAACATCGCTAACCCCTGGTTAGTACCAATCCATAATCGTTGCTGCTTATCAAGGTGCAGAGACAGCACCAGCGGCTCTGCATCACTGCCGTTTTTTGCCAGACGGATGTTTTCAAAGGTACCCGCTACCGGATTAAAGTGGTTCAGGCCATTTAGTGTGCCGACCCAAAGCATACCCTGCTGATCAACTAGCAGCGAAGTAACAAAGTTATCACTGAGTGATTGGCTTAACTGCTGCTCGGGGAAAAACACTTTGACATCAAAACCGTCGTATCGATTCAGACCACTTTGGGTGCCTATCCAGATATTGCCGGTATGATCCTGTGCAAGGGAGGTGACGGTAGTTTGTGATAAACCCTGCTCAATATCGATGCGGGCAAAACGTGACGCTGAGGGTACCTCCATAGCCGGGGATGCAAATAGGAAAAACGGCAACGTTGCCAGCAGTACCAGCTTAACAAAGGAACATAGTTTTAAAACCAAGTACATAAGTAAACCTTGGGTGCTGAAGCAACGAATAACGTTGTTATCTTATCTAAGCATAGTCGGAAATGTTACCGCTGTAATCCCCGATGCAGGTGTTTTACCCTGCACAGTCAACGGGAATAACTGCACCAAAATGATGCAAGTTAACAGCTAAAACCAATTAATGTAAATGTAAATCATTGTATTTAATGTAAAAAACAAAAGTGGCACAAGGTTTCCTTGTATTTGATGCAATCGCAGAAGATTAGTACATAAGGAAACCATCATGAAGCTTGTTTGTGCCATCATCAAGCCGTTTAAACTGGACGATGTTCGCGAAGCTATTGCAGACATTGGGGTAGAAGGTTTAACGGTAACCGAAGTAAAAGGCTTTGGCCGTCAGAAAGGGCATACCGAATTATATCGCGGTGCTGAATACCAGGTCGATTTCCTGCCAAAAGTAAAACTGGAAATTGCCGTATTAGATGATCAGGTCGATAGGTTGCTCGAAGCAATTCAGCAAGCTGCCCATACCGGTCGCATTGGCGACGGTAAGATTTTTGTTTACGAGCTGGAACGTGCGGTACGGATCCGTACTGGCGAAGCCGACGCTGAAGCGATATAAAGGAGCCCTGTCATGCAAGAACAAATTTTTCACCTCCAATATGCCATGGACACCTTTTACTTCTTAATTTGCGGAGTATTGGTTATGTGGATGGCCGCAGGCTTTTCTATGCTGGAAGCTGGCCTGGTCCGTTCGAAAAACACCACAGAAATTCTGACTAAAAACGTCGCGTTATATTCGATCGCCTGCATTATGTATATGGTGTGTGGTTATGCGCTGATGTATGGCGGTGAGTTTTTCTTAAGCGGCATCAATGCAGTTGATGTTGATGCTACCCTGACCAGTTTCACTGAGCGTGAAGATGGTTTTACGGGTGGTGCAGTATATTCAACTGCCTCAGATTTTTTCTTCCAGGTTGTTTTCGTGGCAACCGCTATGTCAATTGTCTCAGGTGCAGTGGCCGAACGCATGAAACTGTGGGCCTTCCTGGCGTTTGCCGTAGTAATGACGGGTGTTATCTACCCGATGGAAGGTAGCTGGACCTGGGGTGGCAACGCCGTATTTGGTTTATATACTCTTGGTGACTTAGGTTTCTCTGATTTTGCCGGCTCGGGTATTGTTCACATGGCGGGTGCATCTGCGGCGTTAGCTGGTGTGTTGTTGCTTGGTGCGCGGAAGGGCAAATATGGCAAAGACGGTAAAATCAATGCGATACCAGGCGCTAACATGCCACTGGCAACCCTGGGTACCTTAGTACTGTGGATGGGCTGGTTTGGCTTTAATGGTGGTTCAGTGCTGAAGTTAGGCGATATCAGTAATGCTAATGCGGTGGCCGTGGTGTTTCTAAATACTAATGCCGCTGCCGCTGCTGGCGCCGTTGCCGCGTTAATATTGTCAGTAGTGCTGTTTCGTAAAGCCGATTTAACCATGGCGTTAAACGGGGCACTAGCGGGTTTAGTCGCTATTACTGCAGAACCTTCTACTCCAACACCATTACAGGCCACGTTATTTGGTGCTATCGGTGGTTTGCTGGTGGTAGCATCAATCATTGGTTTAGATAAGCTGAAAATCGATGACCCGGTAGGGGCCATTTCGGTACACGGTGTGGTGGGTTTACTGGGCTTGTTATTGGTACCCGTAACCAACAGTAACAGCAGCTTTACCGGTCAGCTGATTGGTGCTGCGACCATATTTGTATGGGTATTTGTTACCAGCTTGATCGTTTGGTATGTACTTAAACTGGTGATGGGTATCCGGGTCAGTGAGCAGGCAGAGTATGAAGGCGTGGATGCCTCAGAGTGTGGCATTGAAGCCTATCCTGAGTTTGTCTCGTCGGTAAAGTAAGTTTGTAAATCTATCCTTGTCCATTGTCGAATAGTTTGACGCCCCGTGGTAATTACTGCGGGGTTTTTTATACCCTTATTACTTAACGCTGCAGCTATGTTGACTTCACTCACTCGGTCCAATTACACAGGCAAGCTATGCTTTTGGGCATTCGCTTACTTGTCGACTTACTGCAGCGTCAATTACTTTGGATAAAATTTTTGGTGAAGTGTGAAGTGTGAAGTGTGAAGTGTGAAGTGTGAAGTGTGAAGTGTGAAGTGTGAAATTTACTGTGGGCCAGAAAAGCGAAAGGCCGCAAACTGCGCGGCCACTTTCGGTTCTGATTCAGCTAATCCGTACTGTTACTCATCCTGAGTAAATCTTCCCTGGCTCCATCCCGGAGGGTCCAACGGCATCATGCCGGGTCCTGCTATCCTTAACTATTACCACCGTGTAATAGTAAACTCATCCTGAGTTATTCCTGGGTCGTCCCTGTTGTTCTGCGCGTGTGAAGCAAGCAAAACGGCCGTCCTGGCGTTGCATCCTGCAATATCATCCTGATATTACGTGCCCTTCCCGGGGCGTGTCCTTTAATCTTCCTTGTGCTATCCTAGCCTTGATTTGCTTCCTGCAAATCTGACTGACTTCCTGTCAGCTGTCATCCGTTGACGAAGCTATTATGCAATGAATAACGGTTGGCGGGGACATGGTTTGAGAAATAAACCGGCTGTAATAATATTGTAAACTAACAATGGTTTTAAAAATGCTATGTATATCATCTGCTTAGTGTAGTTTCTTGTTTTGTGGTATGCAGAAAATAGCGTTTAAACTTACCTTTTTGTGAGATATATCTCACACGGCAATCAGGTTTTCGCCTTCGGATCCGGCAAGTAGACAGTCCAGCTAAACATAATAGCGAGCAAAACTAAATTCAGGGAAGGAAATGGCAAGAGAACAACTAGGCATATGCGCAGAGGCTAATTTACATGCCAGCTATTTGCTGTTTAATGCGATAGAAGGGCATGAAGCTTCCTTGCGGCAAAAGTTGGCGCGGGTGGCTCAGTTGTTGGCTCGACTAGCAGAACATTTTTCAGAAGCTCAACTGACCGGGGTAGTCGCTATTGGCGCAGACTACTGGGATAGCCTGTATCCGGGAGCGAGGCCGCAGGGGCTGCAACCCTTTCCGTTGCTGGCCAGTGACCATTTGGCCCAGACTGAAGTATGGGCTGATTTATTTATTCAAATCAGGTCTGACAGACTGGATGTCAATTATATTGCCTGTCAGCAAATATGTCAGATAGTGAAGAATCATGTTGATTTACTGGAGCAACTTCAGGGGTTTCGTTATCTGGATGGTCGGGATTTGACCGGGTTTATCGACACCCCGCATAACCCGAAAGGCAGCCGCAAGCGGCAACTGGCACTGGTTGACGCGACGAATCAACCGGTGTTCGCTGCAGGCAGTTATCTGTATTTACAACGTTGGCATTATGACATGGCGCATTGGCAACAACTGGATATCTGCCAGCAGGAAGAGATAATGGGGATCAGTAAAATAGAGGGTATGGTATTAGCATCACCGCGCTTACATCAAAACAGCCATACCCTAACCAGCCGAATGGGAAATATAGATAGTACGCCATCGCTGGTGATGCAAAATATGCCATTTGCACAAAATAATATCCAGGGGCTAATCAGCTTGAGCTATGCGGGTGAACCAGAGCGCTTTAGTCAGCAACTAAGTTATCAACTTGGCTATCGGCAAAATCACTCAGAAAAACCGCAGCCATTACACAACCAGTACGATTTATTCTTTGATTTCTGCCACGCTGACTTGTGTGCCGCTTTTTTTGCGCCGTCACTCAGTTTTCTGGAAATGGCATGTCTGCCAGCCAGTGGTTAATTACCAAGCTATACTTTTTCAAATAGTTCTGTGACTTTACCCAGGGTGAAATTAATATTTTTCACGCTGATCGGCGCAATAAATATGGTGTCATCACCTGCAATAGTACCAAGCACGCCCTCTGCTTTGCCAACTGAATCAAGTAAGCGTGCGATCAGTTGCGCAGCTCCCGGACTGGTTCGGATAATAATCATGACATCGTTATGTTCAATATCCAGCACCAACTGACGCAACGGGCTTTTAGTTGTCGGTACACCTAGCTCCGGCGGCAAACTATATACCATTTCTTGCCGCGCATTGCGGGTACGCACAGCGCCATATTTACTTAGCATTCTGGACACTTTTGACTGACTGACGTTATCAAAACCGTCACTTTTAAGGGCATCGACGATTTCACTTTGTGAGCCAAAACTTTCTGTTTTCAGTATTGCTTTAAATGCCTGAATTAAGGCTTCCTGCTTCGAGTGTTTTGTCATGATTGCTGTTTCTTGTTGTTGGGAGCTGGCTAATAGTAACAAATTCGGCTCATCAGTACAGTTTGTCAGGTAAACAAGACGAAAATTGGCTAAAATGGTTAGACTTTAGGCTTAAGCCGTTTGTAATTACCGCGCCATTTCAGTATTGTTGGCGCGTTTCAACTTACCCTGACATATGGAGAAAATCATGAAAGTTGCCGTATTAGGTGCTGCCGGCGGTATTGGCCAGGCATTGTCGTTATTATTGAAATTAGATTTACCTGCGGGTACTGATCTTGCTTTATACGATCTGGCGCCTGTAACGCCTGGCGTTGCCGTTGATTTAAGCCATATCCCGACTGCAGTAACCGTAAAAGGTTATGGCAAAGAGAATTTAAATGATGCACTGGTCGGCGCAGATATCGTCATGATCCCTGCAGGCATGCCCCGTAAGCCTGGCATGGACCGTTCTGACTTATTTAATATTAATGCTGGTGTGGTAAAAACTCTGGCCGAAGCGATTGTGCAGCAATGCCCTAAAGCCCTGGTAGGTATTATTACAAATCCGGTTAATACCACTGTGGCAATTGCCGCTGATGTGTTTAAAAAAGCAGGTACCTATGACCCACGTCGTCTGTTCGGTGTGACTACGCTTGATGTGATCCGGGCTGAGACCTTTATCGGTGAGCTAAAAGGTAAGAATCCACAGGATGTCACGGTTCCGGTTATCGGTGGCCATAGCGGCACGACCATTTTACCGTTGTTATCTCAGGTCAACGGTGTCAGCTTCAGTGATGAAGAAGTGGCATCTCTAACTCATCGAATTCAAAATGCCGGTACTGAAGTAGTTGAAGCTAAAGCCGGTGGTGGATCGGCTACCCTGTCTATGGGTCAGGCTGCTGCCCGGTTCTGCCTATCGCTGATTAAAGGCTTGCAGGGCGAGTCAGTCACTGAATATGCTTATGTAGAAGGCGACGGCGAACACGCACGCTTTTTTGCTCAGCCATTGGTGCTGGGTAAAAATGGCGTAGAGAAATTGCTGCCAATTGGTCAGCTTAGCCATTTCGAACAAAAAGCCATGAGCGATATGTTAGGCACCTTAAAAGCCGATATTACGCTTGGCGAAGAGTTTGTCATCAATAACTAAGATTCTGACACAAAGCAAAAAGGCGCTGACAGCGCCTTTTTTATTAGCATCACACAAGGAAACTGCTAATGACTGCGAGAGACGGCCATATTGGCTAAGGCAATTAATGCCTGTTTGTACGCGGATTCAGGGATAGTATCCAGTGCCCGACGCGCTTTTTCCGCTTCCTGCTCGGCAATAGCCCGGGTATAGCCGAAGGCATCTGTTTGCGTCATCGCTGCCAGAATTTCATCTAAATAAGCCATACCATTACCGTCAACAATGGCGCTTTGAATAAGTGCTTGCTGAGTTGGTGTACCATGTTTTAAGGCATGAATAAGCGGCAAGGTCGGTTTACCTTCTGCCAAGTCATCGCCGATGTTCTTACCGAGCTCAGCTGCGTCAGCCTGGTAATCCAATACGTCATCAATCAGCTGAAATGCGGTACCCAAGTGCATACCAATTGTTTCATGCTGTTCACCACATCTTCAGGTTGCTCAGCAATAATAGCAGCTAACTGAGTGGCAGCTTCAAACAGCTTAGCGGTTTTGCAGTAAATTACCTGCATATAGCTTTGCTCGCTGGTCTGGGGGTCGTTAACGTTCATTAGCTGTAGCACTTCGCCTTCAGCAATTACATTCGTAGCGTCAGCCAGAATTTGCATAATGCGCATGTCGTCCAACGCTACCATCATCTGAAATGAACGGCTGTATAGAAAGTCGCCTACCAGCACGCTAGCTTGGTTACCAAATACCGCATTGGCTGTTTGTTTGCCGCGGCGCAGGGTAGACTCGTCCACTACGTCGTCATGCAGCAGAGTAGAGGTATGAATAAATTCGATAATAGCGGCAACGCTAAGATGTTTATTGCCCTGATAACCTAAAGCCCTGGCGGCCAATACGGCTAACAGTGGTCGTAATCGCTTGCCGCCACTATTGACTATATAGATACCCAATTGATTGATCCGTGCCACGTCTGAAGTCAACTGAGAAAAAATGTGCTGGTTTACTTCGGCCATATCAGCGTCGCTGAGCTGGCGTATGTCGTCAAGCGTCATGAAAAAAAACTGCTAAACCCCAAGAATGGCGGCAATTCTACACTATAGTAGCGGTTGGCAGAAAGGGAAACTCGATCCTTTTCACCGATGTTTGGCCACTACGTGATCTTTTTAATAATTGTGCTTGCGGCTATGTTATAAATTGCGTACAATTCGCGCCCTGTGATTTGAATTAAACACGCCCCTGATGCCTTACTAATAGAGCATAGCGCAGGCGTGGCTTGTACGGAGTTAACTATGTACGCGGTTTTCCAAAGTGGTGGCAAACAACACCGTGTGACGGAAGGTCAAACGCTTCGTCTAGAAAAACTAGACTTAGAAACCGGCGCAACGATTGAATTTACCCCGCTGATGATCGCCAATGGCGAAGAAATTAGCATCGGTGCCCCTTTAGTTGAAGGTGGCAAGGTAGTAGCGGAAGTGGTCAATCATGGCCGTGGCGATAAGCTTAAAATCGTTAAATTCCGTCGTCGTAAACATTCACGTAAACAGATGGGTCACCGTCAATGGTTTACTGAAGTTAAAATTACCAGCATCAGCGCGTAACAGGAGTATCGACACATGGCAAGTAAAAAAGGTGTAGGTAGCACTCGTAACGGTCGCGATTCAGAATCTAAACGCTTAGGTGTTAAGCGTTTTGGTGGTGAGTCGGTATTAGCTGGTAGCATCATTGTGCGTCAACGTGGAACACGTTTCCACGCCGGTAGCAATGTAGGCATCGGTAAAGACCATACTTTATTCGCTTTAACTGAAGGTAAAGTGAAGTTTGAAGTAAAAGGCGAGTACAACCGTAAATTCGTTAGCATCGTTAGCGAATAAGTAAACTATATTGAAAAAACCCCGCCTGGTGCGGGGTTTTTTTATAAATTTTCTCCCCTCCCAATCACATGGGTTATACTTAGCGGCTACGGCATGCGCCTATGTTTTTTATAGTGGATCAGGACACAACACATGAAGTTTGTAGATGAAGCGATAATCCGGGTTGAAGCCGGCGATGGCGGTAACGGAATTATCAGTTTTTTGCGCGAAAAGTTTATCTCTAAAGGCGGCCCGAACGGAGGCGATGGCGGAGATGGCGGTGACGTGTACCTGATTGCTGATGAAAACCTGAATACCCTGGTCGATTTTCAGTTTGAAAAATATCATAGTGCTGAGCGCGGTCAAAATGGTGGTAGTGTAAATTGCACGGGTAAGCGCGGTGTCGATCTGGAACTGCGAGTGCCGGTAGGTACCCGGGCAGTAGACATTGACACCGATGAAGTGATTGGCGATTTAACCACTAATGGCCAAAAGCTGATGGTAGCCAAAGGTGGTTGGCACGGTTTAGGTAATGCCCGTTTTGCCAGCAGTACTAACCGTGCTCCCCGGAAAAAAACCAATGGTACCCCTGGTGAAATCCGTAATCTGCGATTGGAATTGTTGTTGTTGGCAGATGTTGGTTTGCTGGGCTTGCCTAATGCTGGTAAATCTACCCTGATCCGATCCGTATCAGCAGCTAAACCGAAAGTCGCTGACTATCCGTTTACTACTCTGGTACCCAATCTTGGTGTGGTCAGGGTTGAAGCACACCGTTCTTTTGTTATCGCCGATATCCCAGGGTTGATTGAAGGCGCGGCTGAAGGCGCAGGCTTAGGAATTCAGTTTTTAAAGCACCTGGAACGTTGCCGTTTATTGTTGCATGTTATTGATGTCTTACCAGCCGATGGTTCTGATCCGGCTGAAAATGCTAAAACAATTATTCAGGAATTACATAAATACAGCAAAAAACTGGCGGCGAAACCTCGCTGGCTGGTCTTTAACAAGCTGGATTTAGTGTTGGATGATGAGCTGGAGCAGACTATTTCTGAGGTAGTCAACGCGCTGGACTGGCAGGGCCCGGTTTTTAAAATTTCGGCGGCAGGGCGCACCAATACAGAGCGTCTGGCGGCTGATATTCTAAGTTACATAGAAGAATTACCGGCAGAACAGGTTGAGACCGACGTTGCAGATCCCGTTCATTTTAAATGGGATGACTATCATGACGATGCGGCCAGCCAGTTGGTTGATGATCTGGACGATGATGATGACTTTGACGACGATGATTACGATGTTGAAGTGGTATATCAGCGCTGAGGTTTGACATGAAAATAGCGATGATTGCCGCAATGGCAAAGCAACGCGTCATTGGCAAAGATAATCAGATGCCCTGGCATATGCCTGCAGATTTGCAGCATTTTAAAGCGGTCACGCTTGGCAAGCCAGTATTGATGGGGCGTAAGACCTTCGAGTCTATTGGCCGGCCGCTGCCGGGTAGGCGTAATTTGGTGGTGAGCAGAACAATACCTGCCCAGACCCGGGGCGTTGAGTGGTTTAGCAGTGTCGACCTGGCGCTTGCAGCCGCTTCCAGCAATAACGAAGTGATGGTGATTGGCGGTGGTGAAATCTACCGGCAGTGCCTGCCATTGGCAGATACCCTGTATTTGACAGAAATTGAGTTAATGGTTGAGGGTGATGCCTACTTTCCGGATTATCAGCAAGCCGCAAACTGGCAGCTGGTGGCCGAGGAACAGCATCAGGCTGATGCAGCTAATCCCTATTCCTATCGTTTTATCACCTTACAGCGAAATTAGTAGTCGTCAGGTATTTGCACAGCTTGTAACATGTTGCTAAGATGCTGGTTGACGATCCAGCTGAGGAGTAGTAAATGAGATTGGTGCCCACCTTATTATGCACAGCCGTATTAAGTGCAGCTGTTGTTATGTCACCGGTAGCTGTCGCAGATCAACAGTTAGCCGCTTCAATGTGCGATTATGTTGCGGCTAACGATAGAAACCGTTTACGTAAAGTACTCAGTGACTACCGCCTACGGCTTCGCAATATTTATGATGGTGTTGTTTGTAATGGCGAGCCGTTAATCCGCCATGCTTTTAAAAGCAATGCTCCTGATGTCGGCGAATTTATTGTCAGACAGTTACCTGGTTCGCAGGTCACTGATTCAGGTGATATTGCCTGGGCTGAAAGCAACGGCTATGCAGACTCGCCGTTACTGGCAGCACTGAAAGACCGAGCGGGTGCTGGTGATTAACGTTTATAGGAAGCAAAAAAAATCCGCTTATTAAGCGGATTTTTTATTATCTGTTTAAAGCGCTATACCCTGAATTGCGCTACTGATTGACGCAGCTCTTCAGCAAGTCGTGCGACTTCATGGCTTGAGTCAGATGTCTGCTCAGCGCCAGAAGCTGTCTCTTCAGCAATCGCAACAATTGACTCTAATAACTGGCTAATTTCATTTGATACCTGGTTCTGCTCTTTAGCCGCACCAGAGATTTGCTCGCTCATATCGTGAGCTAAATGAACAGCATGGGTAATAGAATCAAGCGCAGAGGTGGCCACTTCGGTTTGGGTAACGCAATTTTCTGCCTGTTTTTTACCCTTGTTCATGGCTTCAACCGCTGCCTGAGCACCACTTTGCAGCACTTGGATCATTGCCTGAATTTCCTGAGTAGACGCTTGGGTCTTACTGGCCAGTGAGCGTACTTCGTCAGCAACTACCGCAAAGCCACGACCTTGTTCTCCCGCGCGCGCTGCTTCAATTGCAGCATTTAGCGCCAGCAAGTTTGTTTGTTCAGCTATACCTCGGATAACGTCCAGAATGCTGCCAATTGAAGCGCTATCTTTATGTAATTTATTAATCACGACAGACGCTTGCTCAACCTCTTTTGACAGTTGGATAATAGTACTCTTATTATCCAACGATATTCCTTTTACCCGTTCTGCTTCTTTATCTGCATTCTTAATTTCTGCCAGAGCGTCGTTAGAGCTTTGTAATACACCCTGTGAGGTACTGCTCATTTCAGTAGTGGCGGTCGCAGCCTGGGTAACCTGTGATTTCTGCTCGCGAATTGCCTGTGTTGTCTGAACGGTAATGGCAGAAGTTTGCTCTGAAGCCGCTGCCAGCTGAGTAGAGCGCGAGATAATACCCTGAATAAGTTGCTGCAGATTGCTCACTACAGTATTAACGTTGCGAGCTAACTCACCAAATTCATCTTTCGAAGTTGCATTGAGGGTTTTCGTCAAGTCACCGGAAGCTACTACACCCAGCATGCTATTAACTTCAGCCAATGGTTTGACGATGCGTCTGACCGTAACTGTTGCAATAAACACAGAGAGAATAATTGAAATAATAACGACGATGAAGATCCAAGTGATAGCGTTAGCAACTCCTGAAGTCGCATTTTGTTCAATTTCCTCTGCCGCATTTCTGGTCAGGTTAAGCAGAGTATCTAATCGTTGCATACCAGTCTGGGTGTATTGATTTGCGGTGGTTAATTGAGCCTCTGCATCTGCGGTGCCCGCTAGGAGTTGTACTTTCAAAGCAGGAATTCCGTCAGCACCTTCCAGAAAGCCTGAAATTTGCTGTACTTTGTCAGCAATGTCCGCGGTCATTGTCACAGCACTACCAGCTTGTTGCTGGATAACAGCAACCTGCTCGCGCAGCTCCTGTAAACGAAAGGCAATTTCATTACTCACGGTGGCTACGGTGGTATCGGTTTCTGTGCGGTTCAGATCTATTACGTTATTAATAAGCGTATTAATACCCGTTTCTATCTGGGTAGCTGCTTCATAAGCACGGGGAAATCTACGCTGAACATCACGCACGTCAGTGAAGTCGAGGATAAGTGAGGCCATATCATCAGCGCTAAATTCCAGATCGTTCATTTTGCTGGTAATCGTGCCACGTAACCGAATGTTGCTGTCTAAGCGGCGTTGCAGGTTCGTGCTGGCTTCAAGGAAATTTCGGTAAGTCTCACTGACTTGCTCGGCCCCTTCCCGTAGTTCTGGATGCTGTTCTATAGCCTGGCGCAGTGCATTGGCTGCTCTTTCGTAAATCACTTTTTCTTCAGCAAAGCGTTGATTAACTGCCGCCGTTTTTTCCAGCGTGTCGGCATAAAAACCCTGGAGACTGGCACGACTCATCGTAATAAATTCGGTCTTCATCGTCGCACTGTTTTCCAGTGCTGGAATAGAAACCTCATTAACTTCAGTGGTTGCGTTACTAATATTATTTAAACTGATATAGGCGGTAACACCAATAAACAGCAGTAACAGGGAAATGATGGCAAAACCACCCATCACCCGCAACGCTACGGTTAACTTCATAATAACTCCCACTTTAGTGTTTTATATAACGCACATTAGCTTAAGATTTACTGCTTAACAAGACCGCATAAGTTGTTTTGATGCAGCAGCGATAAACAGCTTATTTAGCAGCGGCAACACTGTAGCGCTGTTGCCGCTCGATGCAATAGGCGGTAAGTGTATTACCCCAGACACAGCCTGTATCCAGAGCATGAATATCCTGAACCGGACTATAGCCGTTTAGCGCCGCCCAATGCCCAAAAAAGAGTTCCGGATGCGTTTTATTGCGCCAGAATTCATACCAGGGTACTAATTCACTTTGCTTCAGCGGGCTACCTTTTTCCTGTAAGCTCAATGCGCCATCAGGCTGACAAAACCGCATTCTGGTACAGGCATTGATGGTAAAGCGCCAATGCTGCTGCTCAGTATGGGCCTGCTGCCAGGTGGCCGGTGTATCGCCGTACATAATAGCAAATATTTGTTCTGGCTGATGCTTTAATTGCTTGCTAACTGCTGCAGCTGCTGCCTCTGCCTCATTTAATGTCCATTCGGGTGCGAGCCCGGCATGCACCATCCATTGTTTTTTATCGGTGCTTTGATGGATCAATGGCAGTTGTAACAGCCAGCCAACAAGCTCTTCCAGATTGGGTGCTTGTTGCAATTGCTCCAGTTTGTCTGAAGGCTTTATACTACCAAAACCAAAATAGCTGGCCAGAAAATGCAAATCGTGATTACCCAACACGCATTTAGCTGTATCGCCCAGTGTCTTGATAAAGTTTAAGGTCGCAAGAGAATCGGTGCCGCGTGCGATCAGATCGCCACAGAACCACAGTTGATCATCAGCGGGATTAAAGTTGACATGCACCAGCAAGCGTTGCAGTGCATCGTAACATCCCTGGACATCACCGATTACATAGGTGGCCATCAGTTCAGAATGTTAGGCATGGCCAGCCTGAATACGGGTATCGCGGCATTGAATCTTTGTTCAGAGTGGCTGATCATTTCGTAATGGCCCTGCATTGTTCCGACCGGGGTTTCCAGCACGGCACCACTGGTATAACTATAGCTTGACCCCGGAGCAAGTTCTGGTTGTTCACCTACTACGCCATCTCCGTAGACTTCAGCCTGTTTGCCATTGGCGTCAGTAATCAGCCAGTAGCGTTTCAGTAAGGACACGGCTTCTTTGCTGAAATTTTCGATAGTAATGGTATAAGCAAAAACAAAGCGATTTTCTGCAGGATCAGATTGTGCACCCAAATAAAAATTATCGACCTTTACCTGAATATCAAACTGCTCACTCATCTTTACCTTCCTGCTCTGCCAACCATTGCGCCACCTTAATAAAACCACTAACAGGTAACTGTTCCGGTCTGATAGTAGGATCGATACCCAAAGCACTTATCTGCTCTGCAGTGGCAAAATTACTAAAGCCGTTGCGTAAGGTTTTACGGCGCTGATTAAATGCTTCTAAACATACTCTGTTTAGTATGGCGGGATCAACTTTTGCTCTGTCGGCTATCGGGTAAGGTATTAACCGGACCACCGCAGAATCGACTTTAGGAGCAGGGATAAAAGCGCCTGGTCCTACTTCAACCACAGGTATCGCCTGGCAATAATATTGGGTCATAACACTAAGGCGACCAAAAGTCTTACTACCATGGCTGGCCGTCATACGCTGCACGACTTCTTTTTGCAGCATAAAATGCATGTTGTTGATATGGTCAGCAAATTCGAATAAATGAAACAGCAGGGGCGTAGAAATATTATAGGGCAGGTTACCAAAGATTTTCAGTTTCTGGCCGGGAGCCAGTAACGCAGCAAAATCGAATTTCATGGCGTCTGCCTGATGTACGGTCAGCTTGTCAGCCAGCGTCGGATGTTGCTGTAAACGTTCGGCCAGGTCACGATCGAGTTCTACCACAATTAGCTTACCAGCAGCTTCAGCAACCGGTTCGGTAAGGGCGCCCAGCCCTGGACCAATTTCAACCAGCACATCTGTCGATTTAGGAGCAATAGCTTTAACGATTCTGCCGATGACATGGGGGTCGTGTAAAAAGTTCTGGCCAAAACGTTTTCGGGCGCGATGGCCCTGATGAACATTGTCTGTCATAAATTAATTCACTTGTTGAGCCAGAGTAATAGCTTGATTAACCGCATGAAATAAGCTGCCAGGATCAGCCTTGCCACTTCCGGCAAGATCCAGAGCGGTACCATGATCAACCGAAGTACGAATTAGCGGCAAGCCTAGGCTAATATTGACCGAACGACCAAAGCCTTTATATTTTAGCACCGGTAACCCCTGGTTATGGTACATCGCCAGTACGGCATCTGCGTCATCCAGATATTTGGGCTGAAACAAGGTATCAGCCGGCAGTGGACCGATTAAATCAATGCCTTCTGAGCGCAACTCGTCCAGGGTTGGACTGATAATATCCAGCTCCTCCCGTCCCAGATGGCCATCTTCACCGGCATGAGGGTTCAGGCCACAAACATAAATTCGTGGCTTAGCGATCGCAAATTTATGTTGCAGGTCGTGATGCAGTATAGTGATCACTTTTAGCAGGCGGTCCCGGGTAATGGCTTTAGCAACATATGCCAGAGGAATATGGGTCGTTGCCAGCGCCACCCGCAAGCCTTCAGTGGCCAGCATCATTACCACGTACGGGGTGTTTGACTGATGCGCAAAGAATTCAGTATGACCACTGAAAGGAATACCAGCTCGGTTAATAATACCTTTGTGTACAGGGCCGGTAACAACCGCCGCAAACTCCTCGCTGATGGCATTTTCGCCAGCAAATTGCAGTGTATTTACCACATACTGACCATTGGCGACATTAAGTACACCAGGCTCAACGGGCTCGCTCAGGGCAAAATCAGCGACAGTCAGCGTGCCCGCCGCCTGAGCTTTGGCGGGTAACGCGCTGTCATAAGGTAATAACCTGAGGTCAACACCCAATAACGCTGCCCGGCTGCTCAGCAGTTCTGCGTTGCCACATACCACCAGTTCAACCGGCCAATTCTGGCGGGCAAGCGCTACAACCAGATCAGGACCGATGCCAGCGGGTTCACCGGGAGTAATGGCAATGCGCAATGTCATCTAACTCTCCGGTAGTACGTCAATGAAGGCTTCGTCGCGTATTTCTTTCAGAAAATTTGCGGACTCTTCATTGAAACGACGGTTGTAGATCATCCGGTAAACCTGGTCGCGCTTTTTATCAGCCGTTGCATCTACCACGCGCTTATCCAGTACCTGGGCAATATGCCAGCCGTGCTCTGTCCTGAAAGGCTCACTAATCTCGCTGGGTTCCAATCGCATTAACGTATCACGGAATGCCGGAACAAATACCTGTGGTTCACTCCAGCCCAAATCACCACCATTCATTTTTGAGCCCGGATCTTCAGAATGCTGTTTGGCCAATTCGGCAAAATCGGCCTCACCGGCGCGAAGTTTAGTGACAAACTGATTCAGGGTATTGCGTGCGCGTTCTTCACTAAGAATAATAGACGGCTTGATTAAAATGTGGCGTGATTTGATTTCCTGAATTTCAGCAACGTTTTCGCCGCGGATATCAAAAATAGTTAATATATGAAAACCGGCACCAGAGCGCATTGGGCCAATTAAATCGCCTTTCTTCTTCTCGCGAATGCTTTCTGAAAACAGGGTTGGCATTTCATTAATGTTCATAAAGCCAAGCTCACCGCCTTCCAGCGCTTTGCCACCTGAAGAGGATGCAATGGCAATTCGTTTAAAGTCACTGCCGCTTTGTAGCAGTTCCATTACTTTATCAGCCCGATCTTTAGCTGCACTGATATCGTCCGGTGTCGCCTGACTGGGGATGGCAATCAGGATATGCCCGAGGTTGTATTCCTCACTGACAGCACCTTGTTCTTCCATTAATTTCAGCAGACTGTCAACTTCCTGCGGGCTGATATAAATGCGCCGTTGCACACTGCCGCGGACCACTTCATTAGTAATAATTTCTTCTCTGAGTTTTTCTCTGAACCGCGCATAATTACCTTCTTCAGCTTCAACTTGCCGACGAAATGCTTCGAGACTGAGATTTTCACCCTGAGCGATATTGCGAATCGTATCGTCAAGCTGTGCATCACTAATTTGCAACCCCATTCGCTCGGCAAGCTGCAGCTGCAGGCTGCTTAAAATCAGACGCTCCAGGGCCTGGGTGTGCAATGCCTGATCAGAGGGAAGGGTTTGCCCCTGGGCCTCTGCGTTACGTTTTACCCGGTTTACCACATCATCGATATCGCTTTGTAAAACAACACTATTATCAACAATAGCGGCAACCCGATCGATCTCCTTTACGGCTGCACTACTGGAAAAACTTAATACACCGATAAAAGCCAGACAGATTACTTGCTGTAACTTCATAAATTCCTACACTAATTAGTTAGTAAATACGGCCTGCGGTACCCGAAAATGCCATTTGATAACATGTCTGATACGCCAAAACCTGCTTTATCACCAAAGCCTTTTAACACAAATTGCAAACTAAGGCCGCTGTCCAGTTCGCCAAACTGCAGCGCATTGTCAATACTGGTATCGAGATTTGCCACAATATGGCGTCTGGCTACCAATCGAACCGCCCAGCAGCAGGATTCATATTGCACACCAAAATTGGCATCTATCATACGATGATTTGTGACATCACGATAGTAACTGGCAATAAGCTGCCAATCTTTTGCCAACGGCACTGTGCCCAGTACACCCACTTGCTGAATTTCTAAGCCTGAGACCGCTCGGGTGTAGCGATGGTTCAATTGCAGCATGGTATTCTCACTGCCCCGGTAGTCGAGACTGGCATTACTCTTAATAATTCGTTCACCATCAATATCATACTGAGTTGCGGCACTAAAATACCATTTACGGTACCAATGCCAGATCATTTCAGCAGCCAGCACAGAATCAGTTGCTGTTTGGTTTTCGGTAAGGTTGTCAGCCGCCTCGACCGGGTCTTCCAGAAAAAAGATTTGACCCAGACTAAATCGAAATAACTCGTTATCAATATTGTCGTAAAAGCGGGTGGTCCAGCCAACAGTGAGCTGATTCGCTTCGTTTATTCTGTCTATGCCAGAGAAACGATTTTCCCGGAACAAGCCATGGTAGTCATCCTGTAACCGGGTAGTATCATACAAGCCAATATTATTTTGCTGCCGGTAAGGAATATATAAATATTGAACTTGCGGTTCAAACGTTTGCAATGCGGGTTCACCGAACCAGTCATATTCCCGCTCCAGATTTAACCGGCTGTAAAGTCGTATTTTGGGTAACGCCCGCTGCACCGAGGTATCAATATCAGCGGTATTATTATCACTTTCCTGCTGATAATAGGTATACAGCATACTTGCCTCAGCAGTAAATTCGAGTGCCGGGGTGACAAAAGGTAGACGTAACTTTGGTTCAACGTGTATGCGGTCAGCGTTTTGAATTAAGGCATTATCATTTTCAAAATGAGCATAGCTGGCTTGCCATACCAGCTGAAGGGGTTTAAACAGCTGCAAAGGTCTGGCAGAGTTTAGTTGTAATTCTGGTAACATTTTATAGGCGTCGGCAAAGTTACCCAGGATTTCGAACCCCTGTAGCCTGAGCTGACTATTAATATTTTCGCCATAATGAGCAAGGGTTGCTTCACGATAGAGTTGAGTATCACTCTGGTTGGCGTAATCGGAGCCTAGTTCAGTAATGTATGCATCGTCACTAACGTCAGTAAAGTCGATATAACCCCGCCAGCTACTTGTGAAATCAGAGCGGTGGGTTAAATGACTTAGGTAACGACTGCCGAAATTATCTGGCTTTTCATTATCTGTACCGAGGTATTCAAGTTGCATAATGCCCTGATGGGCTGCTGTCAGATAACGAAATTCTGATTTGAGCTGGGTGCCGCGTTTACTCATATAGCGGGGGGTTAGGGTAATATCGTAGTTTTCGGCTAAATTAACATAGTAGGGAAGCTCAACATCAAGCCCCAATAACTGAGAACTGCTTATCTTCGGTAACAGCAAACCGGTCTTTCTTTGCTCGTTTACCGGAAACGTCATGTAGGGTAAATAGAATACCGGAATGTCTTTGATTTTAAAAACAGCGTTGCTGGCCGCCCCCCAGCCTTCTCCCTCATTAATTTTAATGTCGCTGGCGTGCAAGGCCCAACTAGTATCTTCGGTAGGGCAAGTAGTAAATAATGCCTGGTCCAGGCGGATTTGTTCCGGGCTGGCCTGCAGGCTTTGGGCAAAGCCCCGGCCCGCCTGCGCTAAAAACTGATAGTGCGCGTCGGTTATCAAGGCATTGTTATCAGCGGTATTGGCGCGAAAAGAGCTGGCGGACACTTTTAAACTACTATCAAAATATTCAATACCACCCTCAGCAAAAATTTGCTGTTCATTGCGACTGAAGCGGGCGGCGGGTGCCGTTAGCAAGGTATCACGATGGATAATCTGCACATTACCAGTGAACAAGGCGGTCTGATTACCACTCAGATCGGCATCATCTGAGCTGATCCGAACCGTGTTGTCATTCGGGTTCAAGTTAGTCAGCACAACAGGTGGAGTTAGCGGTTGATAACACATTGGGATAACAGGTTCGTTAGCGTGCAGCTGATTACAGAGCAAGCCTGTGATTGTTATCCCGGTAAACCATAGTTTCATCCAGTCTTCTCTGCCCCAGATTTATCATTTTTTTAATAAGATTAGCCCGCTATGATAAATCAATTTTAGATTTCCTGCTAATCCGATATAGTGCGCCTTTACAATAGTCGCTGACCTTTTTCAGCAGCGTTGAGCAATAGATACCACGTAGTTCAGTTTATAAGGAAAATATTTTGTGGGGTAAAATTCTTGGAGCCTTGTTTGGATTAGCTCTGCTGAGGTTGCCAGGCTTGTTTATTGGCTTGATTCTGGGGCATTGGTTCGACATGAAAATGGGCGCGAATCTGGCAAGGTTCCGCGGTATATTTCAAGAATCTGCCGATCAGCAGGGCTTGTTCATGTACACCACGTTTGCCACTATGGGGCATATTGCAAAAGCAACGGGCGTGGTGACGGCGGCTCATATCCAGCAGGCAAGGCATTTTATGCAGCAACTTGGCCTGAATGAAACACAGCAGCAAGAAGCACAGGCTGCGTTTCGAGATGGCAAAGCCAGTAATTTTCCATTGGTGGCGCAACTGCAGACCTTTTATCAGCATTATGGCCGCCAAAACGACGTGATAAAGTATTTTATCGAAATACAACTGGGCATTGCTAATGCCAGCGGCGAGATGAGTCAGCAACAACAGACATTACTGCAACAAGTTGCTACACAATTGGCGATATCCCGCATTGAGTTGGAGCAAATGGTGGCTGCTTATCGAGCCCAGCAGCGATTTAACCAAAGAAACACGCAACGCCCGGCAGCAAATGCAATACAGGATGCCTATAAAGTGCTCGGCGTGAGCAGTGATTGCAATGAAAAAGAGTTAAAACGGGCATACCGAAAATTAATGGCCCAACACCACCCGGATAAACTTATGGCAAAAGGGGTACCTTCGGCCATGTTGGATGTTGCAAAACGGCGCACCCAGGAAATTCAGGCCGCTTATGAGCTACTAAAAAGCCAGCACTAGCCAGACAGGTTTAAAGCCCTATGCTGTGCAGCCAACCTGTTATTTCTTTCAGGACCCAGGCATTAATATCTTCGTCATAAAAAGTACCCGTCAACTGACGCTGGCGATAGTTGGTTTTAAGATTACGTTGCACCAATTGTTGCCTCAACTTCAGGTTAGCATTGGCGAACCGGTTATCCCGTTGATGACTGATATCCAAAGTCGGAATTGACTGCTCTGCAATAAAACCTGCTAATTCGCGGTTTAAATTAACATCTGCCAGATAGGCGCCCAGCATAATAAAAGCTGTGGGTGATTCAAGCTGGTTTGTAACGTACAAGCGGTTTAGTAAAGCTGCATTACTCCCTTTAGCAATAACTATGATGTTACCGCCTTGCAACTGAGCCTCGCTTAGGGCCGCCTGCACTCGCTCAGCGAGCAATTGCTGGTAAGTCGTTGCGTCCTGTTCCAGGCTGAATTCAGCAGGTGGTGGAGCCATAATAGCCAGCGTGTGCCAACCGTAATCATTTAATTGCACCCGTAACGGTTCAAGATAATCAGGGCTGACAGGTCGTTCTGCCCAGTCAGGCACCAAAATGGCAGTACCCTTGGTATAGCTGGTCAGTGCCTGACGTTGCAGCGCCATAAAGCTGCCAGTTGCACTGACTAACTCGGTCACTTCGCTGGCAAGGATCTGGCGTTGCACATCACGTTGCCAGAGTTGCTGAATGGGAGGGGGCTCCTGAGCCGTGGCAGCAAACTGAATAACAGTAGCGATTAACAGCCAGGATAGTCCCCAATGTAGCGTTTTGTTCACATATAACCTGTTAACTCACCCCTGTTATAGGCTGTTATCGGCTAAACCGGTGATAACGTTAGCAGTATCATTACCGTCGATATATTCTGGAAACGTATATAATACCTTGCCATCATGGCTGAATTTTACATAGCTCTCGCCCTGTTCAAGCAGCTGAATCGCTATCGCGGATGGCATAATAAAACAAAATGTTGTCGGTTTAAATTCGGCGAGGGCTTTTGCCATTTCCTTAAGTTGTTCATTTACAGCCAGGCGCTGCGTCTCATTCTCATCGCTACAGACATGTGCTGATTGCTGCAAAGATACAGACTGCTCAGCTTGCACATTAAAGGTAATACAGGCTAATACTGCAGCAACAGCACAGTAACGACCAATAGCTTGTATAGACATAGGTAGATCCTCAAACTGCTTAAAGTCAGCTAAAACTAGCAGGAAGTTTTGTGGGCGGCAATAAAAAAAACCGCCAAAAAAGGCGGTTTTTTGTTAAGCGTAAGAAAATTAACGCATTACAGGTTCTTTCACTTTCGCAGTTACTTTAGCTTCAATTCGCTGGTTTGCTGCGTTAGCGGCAGGGGTGCTGTCGTTAATGCGTGGCTGGGTCTCACCGTAACCAACAGAGGTAATACGTGAAGATTCAACACCTTCGCTGGTCAGAATGTCGGCAACTGATTTTGCGCGACGCTTAGATAACAGCATATTGTATGCATCATTGCCCGGTTTAGACGCATGGCCTTCAATTACCACTTCTGATTCAGGGAAGCGTTTCATGAAAGCAGCCAACTGGATAATTTCTGAACGCTGGTCGGCAGACACTGCTGCAGAGTCAAATCCAAATTTCACTTCAACGTCAACATCACCCACGCGCTGCATCGTTTCTTTGAACACGGTACAACCCTGTGGATCAACCTGATGATTCGCAGCGGTATTCGGGCAGCGGTCATTAGTATCCATTACGCCGTCGTTATCACTGTCAGCAGGTTTTGCTGGTGCAACAGGTTTAGCTGGGGCTGGTGCCGGAGCTGGGGCCGGTGTTGGCGCTGGTGCAGCGTTAGCACCAAAAGCAAATGTCACACCGGCTTTAATGCCAGCATCGCCATAGCTTTCATCTATACCCTGGTAACGGTTTGCTTCAGCAAATATTCCAAAATGTTGGCTGAAAAAATGCTTGTAACCCACACCCATATTCAATGCTGTGGTGTTTTGCACCGCGTCCATCCGCTTCAGACCACCAAGAATATAGGCGCCTTTTGCTTTAGGTAAAAAATGATAAAGCACGTCAATACCAAAACGGTCTCCATCTGCATCAGATCCATTCAGCTCTGAACTCAAGTCTAACTTGGCGTACTCGGCACGTATCGCCCATGCTTCGGTCAGATAGTAACCCAGCTCAATACCGTAACCTGTATCTTTGCCCATATAGTTCCAGGCTGCTGATTCAGTTTTATCAATATCAGGCATATAGTATTCTGCAAACACTGAACCAAAAACTCTATTTTCCAAATTGGTAGCAGAGGTTGATTGTGCTAAAGCCTGAGTGCTGATAAACGGCAGGGCAGCCAATACAGCAAGGGCAGTCATTTTAAGTTTCATCCATTTCTCCTTAGATTTAATCCAGCATTAAATAGCTAGTTATTATTCCTGCTAACTATTAACCTGCCATCTATATTACAAGTCGTTTTATATTAAAATTTGAATTTTAATTGTTCTTTATTAAAAATAGTACAGCAATTTGTTATTTAGCAACCCAATATGCTGAGTATGATAAGCCAGTTAACTGAATATGGGGTTAATAATTGTAAAAAGAAGTCAAAAAGAACAATTTACTTCAAAAATAAGTGTTTTGCCATTTGCCGGGTGCTGCAGTGACAAGGATTGGGCATGCAACTGCAAACGATCTGCCGCAGCATAGGCTTCAGGGTCAGCATAGAACTTGTCGCCGAGTATAGCATGCCCGATCATTTGCATATGTACCCTTAGCTGATGAGAGCGGCCGGTTACCGGTGTTAACTGCACCCGGCTGACAGTGGTGGAGCGTTCCAGTACCTGATAATGCGTAACAGAGGGTTTACCACGCTGATAACATACCATCTGTTTAGGACGACTTGGCCAGTCACAAATTAATGGTAAACAAATTGTTCCCTGATCTGCAGCTATCCGGCCAGTCACTCTGGCGATATAGCTTTTTTGGGTCTGTCGTAGTTGGAATTGCCGGTTTAGTTGACGTTGGGACTCGGCATTTAACGCAAACACCATCACGCCGGAGGTGGCCATATCCAGTCTATGAACAACCCGAGCCGTCGGTAGCACTAACTTTACCCGATACTCCAGACAGTCCCAGTGCTCCGCAGCTTTACCCGATACTGAAAGCAAGCCGCTGGGTTTGTTCACGACCAGAATATCGTCATCCTGGTAGATTATCTCCAGATAGGGAGTCAGCGGTGGCTGATAATGAAAAACACTCATTTCAATCGTGACTCACCACGATAAGTCTGATGGCATCAAGTTTCAGACGCGCCTTTGCAATATAATCTGTAAGGTGTTGTTGCCTGGTTACCAGGCTATCAATTTCCTGCTGACGGATTAATGGATTAATTTGCTTTAAAGCAATTAGGCGCTGTTGATCCGCCTGCATAACCTGTTGCATTTTTTTACTGGCGTTCTGTCGCAAAGTGGTTAGTTGCTGTGCAGCACTATTATCACTTTCAGCAAGCAGTGGATGGATTACGCTCTGTAACGCGTTAACCAGTTTACTGGCTGTTTGTCGGCCAACCGGCTTTAACTGCCGGTTGAAGTTATCAAAAGGAACCTTCGCGGCCAGATCTTTGCCCGTTTTATCCAGCAGCAAGCGGATAGGCGTACCGGGCAAATATCGGCCAAGTTGCAGATAAGCGGGGGCGCTGGCCTCAACAATATAAATAAGCTCGACGAAATAGCTGCCAACAGGAAGGGCTTTGTTCGGCAGTAATGCCACTGCTGTATTTCCCATATTGTCATTTAACAACAAATCCAGGGTGCCGGTAACCATTGGGTGATCCCAGGTTAAAAACTGAATGTCTTCCTGTGCCAGTGCTGTATCCCGGTCAAATGTGATGGTCACACCGTCGTCCCCAAGCCCCGGATAAGCGCAACGTAAATGTTCAGCTGCCGTTAAAATGATACTGGTATCAGAGCGGTCTTCCTGATTAACCCCCAATAAATCCCAGGCCTGAAACATCAGCATAGGCAATTGTACATCAGCGTCTGCTTGTGCAAGCTCTGCTGCCAGTTGCCGGGCCTGCTCACCGCCGGCTGAATTCAGTTCCAACAGCTTATCCCGTCCTTGTTCCAGTTGCTGCTGTAGCTGTTGATGATGCAGCGCGCTGTGGGTTAACAGTTGCTCAACTGCCATAACTTCCGGCCTTGGTGCTGCCAGCAAAGCCAATAATGCCGCGCCGTCCTGTTCATATACAGCCCGTCCTGTCTGGCAGGTTTGTTCAAACGCGTTCAGGCTTTGCTGATACCACTGCAGCAATATCTGTTGCGCGCCTTGTTTAAAGTACGGAATATGCAATTGAATATCATGCTGTTGGCCTATTCTGTCTAAGCGGCCAATTCGTTGTTCCAGTAAATCCGGATTCAGGGGTAAATCAAACAACACCAAATGATGAGCAAACTGGAAATTGCGCCCCTCACTGCCTATTTCTGAACAAACCAGGACCTGAGCGCTATAATCTTCCTGAGCAAAATAGGCCGCTGCTTTGTCGCGTTCAACAATCGACATGCCTTCGTGAAATACTGCCGCCCGGATCCCTTCTTTCTGGCGCAACGCTTCTTCCACTGCCAGTGCTGTGTCGGCAGCCGCGCAGATCACCAGAAACTTGTCCGGTTTATGTTGCTTTAACAGGCTGGTTAAATAATCAATACGAGGGTCAAATTGCCACCATTGACTACTGCTACCCTCAAACGCCTGATAAACCTGTTCGGGAAATAAATTGGCGTTGGCCAGTTCCGCAACAGAGCTTTGCTGATTCAAGCTCTGAAATACTTTAAGGGCATTTTGGTATTTCTCAGGTAAGTCCAGTGCTACGGGCCTGGCTACCCGACCTGGAAAACCTTTAATACTGGCGCGGCTGTTCCGGAATAATATCCGGCCGGTACCATGGCGGTCCAACAGTTTGTCAAGCAAACGTTGTCTGGCCGGTTCCGCGTCATCAGCTGCCTCAGGTTCACTGAGTAAGCTGAGCTCGCTAGTGATATCTTCTTCTTTGATTAGCCGTTGCAGGTCACTTTTCAATTCGTCGTTAAGTTGAGATGCACTTAGCAATTGTTGAGCGGTTGTCGCAATATGCTGGTACTGGCTTTGCTCTTCAGTAAAAGCCTGAAAATCGTAAAAGCGGTCCGGGTCAAGCAGGCGCAAACGGGCAAAGTGACCTTGCTGACCCAACTGATCGGGAGTAGCGGTGAGTAACACAACGCCGGCAGTGTCCTGAGCCAGGCTCTCAATGCTCCGATATTCTTTACTGACATGCTCTGCAGTCCACGCCAGGTGATGCGCTTCATCGACTACCAGTAAGTCCCAGTCACTGCTCTGGGCGTGTTCCAACCATTGTTTATTACCACTGATAAACTCCAGACTGCACAGTACCAGTTGCGCAGTATCGAACGGGTTGCTGACATCAAGTTGTGACTGCTGACAGCGCTCCTCGTCAAAGACGGAGAAATGCAGGTTAAACCGGCGCAACATTTCCACCAGCCATTGATATTGCAGCGACTCGGGTACTACGATAAGTACCCGGGTGGCTAGCCCTGACAACAATTGCTGATGAATAATCAGGCCGGCCTCGATGGTTTTACCCAGGCCCACTTCATCAGCCAGCAATACCCGCGGTGCGTGGCGGTTGGCAACTTCTCTGGCGATATGCAGTTGATGCGGGATCAGGCTCATGCGTCCGCCTTGCAGACCACGTATCGGGCTTTGCTGTAACCGGCTTTGCTGCTGCCAGGCCAGATAACGCAGGGTAAAGTGATCAAAACGATCAATCTGACCGGCAAAGAGGCGATCTTGTGGTTTATTAAAGCTGATAAAGTGATCGAGAAAGGTTTCTTTCAGATCGGCTTTTTCATTGTTGTCGGTGCGGGTGCCACTGTATATCAGGGTATTGTGTGCCTCAGTAACTGACGCCACAACTAAGCTGAAACCTTCCGCGCTTTTTATTTCATCGCCAATATTAAAGATGACTCTGGTAAGGGGAGCTTCCGCCTGGGCATATTGCCGCGTTTCACCGGTAGCCGGGAACAACACCGTCAGCATCCGCCCCTCGATACCCACCAAAGTACCTAAACCAAGGTCAGATTCAGTATCGCTGATCCAGCGTTGTCCCAAAGCAAAATTCATATTAAAGCACCATCATAAAATCGGGGCGCCATGGTACTAGTAAATCAATAAAACTGCATCTGCCATCCGCCTTTATTTTAGCGTTAATCACTGTCATTGCTCTGTCATGATGATGTCGCAAAGTATTTTTATAGCAAAATAGCTATTTAATTCAAGAATTGGCCGCCAACTGGCGCAGTTGCACTATTATTAGTTAAGTGACATGAAGCTGGCGGTAACATCAGGGCTTAAAAGTTAACTTTGTTTCGTTTGAAGGAGCTGCGTATGGCGCGAAAAAAAAGCAAAGAAAAAAAAATCTATGTATTAGACACCAATATTCTGCTGCATGAACCCTTCGCCTTTCTCAATTTTGAAGAACACGACGTCGTCATCCCGATGACAGTACTGGAAGAACTTGACCACATTAAAGACCGTAACAAAGACGTGAGCAGAGATGCCCGGGTCGCTATCCGGGCGCTGGAATACGTGCTGCGTGATGCGTCGCCCGAACAAATGCTACAGGGAGTGGCGTTACCCCGTCAAACTGAGCAGCTTGGAGGTGGGCACTTATTTATCATCAATGATCATCACATTAAAGATGAGATCCCCGGGTTACCCGGTGGAGAAAACGATCACTTAATAATTAATACTGCCTTGTATCTGCAACGTGAAAAAAGCCCGGTGAAAGTCATCCTGGTAACAAAAGATATTAATATGCGCCTCAAAGCCAAAGGCGCCGGCTTAAAGCAGGTTGAAGACTACCGTACAGACCAGCTTATTGATGATGTGCGCTTTTTGTATAAAGGCTATTTTAAATTCAGTGGTGAATTCTGGAGTCAGGTAGGCGAATGTCGCAGCGAAAACGAGGGCCGCGATACAGTACATTATGTCAGCCGCAAAATATTGCCCAATGCCTACATCAATGAATATCTGATTGATGAAGCTGAAACCTTTGCCGGGCGGGTACTGGCCATTAGTGAGCAAGAAATTAAAATTCTCGATTTTGGCTATGAACGCTTGATGCACAGGCGTGCCTGGGGTATTCATCCAAAAAATATCTATCAGGCGATGGCAATGCAAGCGCTGCTGGATACCGAGATGGACCTGGTTATTCTGACTGGCCCTGCCGGATGCGGTAAAACACTTATCGCGCTGGCGGCTGCGCTGGAGTTAGTGATTGAACAAGGTCAGTATGAAAAGGTTATTGTTACCCGCAATACGCCGGAGATTGCTGAGTCAATTGGTTTTTTGCCGGGTACGGAAGAAGAAAAAATGGCACCCTGGCTTGCTGCTATCACCGACTCACTTGAAGTACTGCATAAAACCGATGAGCACCCTCATGCCAGTGTTAATTACATTATGGACAAGGCCAACATTCAGTTCAAATCGGTTAACTTTATGCGAGGCAGAAGTATTCAGAATGCTATTGTTATACTTTACCCCAGTATTGGTTTGGCTGATAAGTTGTTACTTCCTCGTCTTTACTGGGCTAGAAGGGTGGTAACAAGAATTTTGGTGAATAATCGCAACTTTACCAAACATTCTGCAAATGCTGATTCTTTTTTGTTACATTCAGATGTTGTTTTGGGGGAGGTTGCATAATGATCGCACGTAAAAACATTCCACGTGTTTTAGATACATCAGCATTAGTCCACGATCCAAAGTCCCTTTTATCATATGAGGACGACATCTACATCTGCCTCACTGTCCTGGAAGAATTGGACAATCTTAAAGAGCGCAGGGATAGGTCTATTAGTGCCGATGCCCGCGTCTGTATCCGGATGCTTGAAGATCTTGTCAGTGGCCACGATGCTGAGCAACTAGAAATTGGGATCCCGCTTCCAACTAGTGAAACAGGAAAACGTGGAAAATTGTTCATTGGCATCGATACCAACATTGAGCTTGAGCAATCGCTGCGGCATGGTATAGGCAGCGAGGCCGACAACAGAATCATAAATTATGCCTACCAGTTGCAAAAGAGACTTGAGCAGCCAGTGTCGATAGTGACTCGCGACATTAACATGCGTTTGAAAGCGAGAACTGTTGGCGTTGGTGCGGAAGATGTATCCGTTGATAACTCCATCGCTGACATTGATCTTTTATATGGTGGTGTTCAAGTATTTGAATCCGACCTGTTCGAAAAACTGGAAAGTGATGACGACTTTAAATTATCCGGTGATGTATACAGGATGGATCGAAGTCTGTTTAACGACGAAGTTCAATCAAATATGTATTGGTATGACGAAGCAGGGCATATTGGTCTTGTAACTGAAGTGAGTGCAGAGCATGTTTACACGACATTGCTTCCACGCAAACACAAAAAGATTTGGGGTGTTTTACCAAAGAATTCAAGACAGGCAATAGCTCTGCACCAGCTAACCGACCCTCAATACGACCTTAACATACTGCTTGGCCCAGCTGGGTCTGGTAAGACTTTTCTCGCAGTTGCAGCGGCCCTGCATCAAGTGTTGGAAGAGAAAAAGTACAAGAAGATTGTTGTTGTTCGTAGCAGAGATTTCATGGACGAGGATCCCGGTTTTTTGCCAGGGGATTTGAAAGAGAAATCAATGCCACTTCTTGCAGGTATCACAGATGCGCTGATATCAATGCATAGTGACGATAGCAATGAACATAACACTTTTACAACAATTGAACACATCATCGAAAAAGCCAATATTGAATTCACCTCAATGGCCTATTTTCGGGGACGCTCGCTGGATGATGCATTTTTGATAATTGACGAGGCCCAAAATATGACTCGTGCACAAATGAAAGGGATGCTGTCAAGGGGCGGCAGAAATTGCCGGACAGTTGTACTTGGGAACCTTGCTCAGATTGATGACAAGTTTGTAACGGCCGCCTCGAGCGGCGCAAGTGCAGCTGTGAATGTTTATCGACATTATGAACATGGAACAGTACTGATTTTTGACGAGGTGGAGCGTAGCTCGCTCGCAGAATTTACGGAGAAAAATTTTTAGTCGGACTACAGTGACAAGCAGTAGAAAAGCGCAAAAGAGAAAGTTAAAAACAACATTGCAAATATCGGAAAATATACTACCTTTACCGTTATATATATAACGGTAAAGGGGTTTATGTGGCTAAACAAACTTCTACAAAAATCAATGTCTCTGATCTGGAGTTTGTTATTGAGTATCTAATCTTGCTTGCGCAGTCTAAACGTGC